>OIYP01000500.1_pt1 | contig 25239 bp, 17 predicted proteins | sample 1588261 | NCBI WGS metagenome assembly OIYP01 (sample SAMN03283293) | human gut metagenome | biome: human-associated habitat; material: feces | host: Homo sapiens | place: Peru | collected 2012
CATTGAATGCGATCATATAACACCCAGGTGTATTTAACCCCAGATTTCTTGCGACTTCTCTTGCCGTTTCAACCGGTCTTCCGGTTGCAAGTGCTATGTAATGTCCTGCCTCTAACATTTTGTGAATTGCATCACGGTTCTTCTGTGAGATACTTTTATCATCGCACAGTAATGTTGCATCCAGATCCACACATAAAATTTTGTGATTCATATACCTCTCCCCTTCTTATATGTGAAATACCATTTCACACTCCACCACTTCCGCTATTCTGCAGGCTCTGCCGGAACAAACACCCTTTCCCGGTATACATGATCCTGTTTCGGGACCGCCGCAACGGCTTCCTCACAGAATTGCATCTGTGAATTGACTAAAACTTTTCCTCTTTTATCTATTTTCTCATAATTTCCATCTGATTTCAAGATATGAGCCTTGGTATTGTCAGATAATTCAACTTCAAGAATATGTTTTGCAGATTCTTTTGCATCATCATCCAGAACAGGGAACAATATTTCAACACGACGGTCCAAGTTACGCGGCATCCAGTCTGCACTTCCCATATAAACTTCATCCGCACCGTTATTCTCAAACCAGAAAATTCTGCTGTGCTCTAAGAAATTTCCAACAATCGAACGCACTTCGATATTTTCACTCACGCCTTCGATGCCTACTTTCAGACAGCAGATACCACGCACGATCAGCTGGATCTTTACCCCTGCTGCCGACGCCTCATAAAGCGCTGCTATGATTCCCGGATCGCAGAGTGAATTCATCTTGGCAACAATACGGGCAGGTCTTCCTTTTTTTGCATGTGCCGTCTCCCTGCCGATCAGCTTCATGAATTTATTACGCAGCCAGATTGGTGCAAGTGACAGTTCATTCCAGGAAAGTGGTTCAGAATAACCGGAAAGCATATTGAATACCGCTGTCGCATCTTCTCCAATCGCTTCATTGCAGGTAAAGATTCCACAGTCCGTATATAATTTTGCTGTTGAATCGTTATAGTTACCGGTTCCAAGATGCACATATCTGCGGATGCCATCCTCTTCCCTGCGGACAACCAGTGCGATCTTACTGTGGGTTTTTAAACCAACCAGTCCATAAATTACATGACAGCCTGCCTGTTCTAATTTTTTCGCCCAGACAATATTATTTTCTTCATCAAAACGTGCTTTTAATTCTACTAAAACAGATACCTGCTTGCCATTTTCCGCTGCCTGTGCCAAAGAAGCAATAATCGGTGAATTACCACTGACACGGTAAAGAGTCTGCTTAATCGCAAGAACATCGGGATCAGATGCCGCCTGTCGGATAAAGTCAACGACAGGGTCAAAAGTCTGATATGGGTGATGTAAAAAAATATCTCCATTTCTAATCAGTTCAAACAGATTTTCTCCCGGCTCGATCTTTGGATTCTTCTGCGGTATATACGGCTTGTAACGCAAATGATCACAACCGGAAAGTCCATACATTTTCATAAGGAAAGTAAGATCGATCGGTCCCTGAATACAGAAGATATCTTCCTCTGCCACTTTCAGTTCATCCTTTAAGAACCGCAGCAGACGTTTATCGATTCCACTCTCTACTTCAAGACGGATCACTTCGCCCCACTGTCTCATCTTAAGCTGTTTCTGGATCTCTTTCAAAAGATCCTCTGCCTCGTCCTCATCAATTGTCAGATCCGCATTTCGCATGATACGGTATGGGTACGCACAGAGTACTTCATAATTTAAAAACAGTTTGTCGATATTTTTTTCAATGATCTGTTCTAACAGGATAAAGCTCCTGACACTTTCTTCTTCCGAAGGGATCTGTACCAGTCTTGGAAGTACTCCCGGAACCTGTACTGTCGCAAAATCCAGTTCCTGCTTTTCACTTTTTGTATTCTTTTTTGAAAGCAATGCAGCAATGTTTAATGTCTTATTGCGGATGAGTGGAAACGGACGTGATGCATCCACTGCCATCGGTGTCAGTACCGGATAAACATTCTCCTCAAAATAACGGTCTACAAATCTTTTTTGTTCCTCTGTCAGATCCTCAAATGCATCAATGATGTAGATCTGTTCTTTTTTAAGCAGTGGAAGCAGGGATCTGTTATATGTAGTGTACTGCAGATCCACCATTTCCCTTGTTTTTTCATTGATGGCAGCAAGCTGCTCTTTCGCTGTCATACCTGCAATGTCTCTTTTTTTATAATCAGCATGTACCATATCTTTCAAAGAAGCAACACGCACCATATAAAATTCATCCAGGTTCGATGAAGTGATACTGACAAATTTCAGACGCTCTAAGAGTGGGATGCTCTTGTCGCGTGCTTCATTTAATACACGATTATCAAATTTCAACCAGCTTAATTCTCTGTTTTCGTAATACTGTGGATTTTTAAAATCTTTTTCCTTTTCCATAGTGGTGTCCTCCATTTAATACACACGTTTCTCCTTTATCACTGGTTTTATGCTGAATATGTTTTCAAAGTAAGAAACCTTCGCATCAAACAGTGCCTTTTCCAGCGCAATATCATCATCCGTCTCAATCGTGATCACCAGTTCTTTTCCTTTTACTGCTGCACGCACATTTTTGAATTTCTGTTTGTGGCTGCGATCCATAGCATTTGATACACGTAATATAGCAGAAAGTTTTGCAATGACAAGGTAGCTTTCATGACTGATATCGTTTTCAAACTCTTCGTAGGCAGGCAGCGGATAGGTATTATAAAGAACCGTGTACGCAACAATCTCACGTTCCATATGCGTAAGTCCTATAATTTCCGATTCCATGATAATATCATAAGAACAGACCGGTCCGTTCGCAAGACTGATATATTTACCGCAATCATGTAAAATTGCAGCCACCTGCAGTAAAAGTCTCTCCCTTTTTCCCAGTCCGTGAATTTTTTTCATTGTGTCAAAGATCAGTGTAGCCATCTGCGTCAATGCATCAATGTGTGGCGAATAACTCATATAACGTGCAGACAGATTTCCCGCTGCTGAGATAACATCTGCATCAAAATCATGAACCGGTTTACAAAGTTTATGTTTCTGTGCATAATCATATGCAATACCATCACTGACAATGACACCCGGTGCCCAGATTTTTTCCGCTTTCATTTTACGTGCCATACATTTAAAAATGATCATATATGGAATGATCAGGGAATCATTTTCATTTGATAAATTCAATTCCTCTGAGATCTGCTCCACAGTCTTTTTGTCAAGCCCATCCAAAAAAGCCAGAAAATCATTGGTTTCCATCAGATTTGCATGTTTTTTCCCTGTGACTTTACCGGCAACTTCCATGATATAGTCCCCGATGATGATCAGATTTTTTACCTTTACCTGTTCTGTGAACATTGCCATAAACACGTTTAGTTCTTTTTCTACCAGTTCTTCGATCTGCAGCTCATACTGCTCTAAACTGCAGCTTTTTTTTGCAAGCTGTTCCTGCATCCGCATGGTTCCAAGTCCAAGATGCTGTGTAGTGATCACTTTCCCCTTTGAAAAGATCGTGATCTGCATACCGCCGCCACCGACATCAACTACTGCTGCACCTGTTTTTATCAGTTCTTCAAACTCACTGCGCATCGCAACCGATTTATAACTGATAAAACGATGCTCAGAGTTGCTTAAGACATGTACCGTAAGTCCGGTGCGGATACGGATCTGGTCTAAGATAAACAATTCATTGCTCACATCACGGAGCGCTGCAGCTGCATATGCCTCATACCCATCCACCTGATACTCTTTCATGATGCCTGTAAACTGTTCTAACGTATCACAGAGAGCTTCCACCAGCTCATACCCGATCACGCCGCGCGAATACGCATCCCGCCCAAGCTCGATCCGGCTTCTGATATAATCGATTTTGCGAATACCTTTTCTGGCAGAGATTTCAAAAATTTTCAAGCTCACCTCATAAGAACCGATATAAATCGCTGCAAATGTATGAATTGCCATATCTTATCCTCCTGCTTTCAAGTTATTCCTGTTTTCCAAGCAGATAATTAATAAACTGCTGTGCTGTTCTTCCTGACAGTCCGCCATGGGCAAGTTCCCATTTGTTTGCCTCGGCAAGAAGTGTTTCTTCTTCCATGATAATGCCATTCTTTTTGGCAAGTGAGACTACGATATTCTGGAACTCTTTTTTGCTTGGTGCACCAAAATAAATAGAAACACCGAATCTTGCATACAGGGACAACTTTTCCTGTACTGTATCTGAAGTATGCATATCCTCCCTTACTTCCTCTTTATCAGAGAATGTCTCACGGATCAGATGACGTCTGTTTGAAGTTGCGTAGATCAAAACATTATCCGGTTTCTTCTCAAGTCCTCCTTCGATCACTGCTTTCAGATATTTATATTCGATCTCAAATTCCTCAAATGACAGATCATCCATATAAATAATAAATTTGTAATTACGGTTTTTAATCTGTGCGATCACATCATTCAAATCGCAGAACTGATGCTTGTACACTTCGATCAGACGCAGTCCCCTGTCGTAATACTGATTTGCGATTGCCTTGATACTGGTTGATTTTCCGGTTCCTGCATCTCCATAAAGCAGGCAGTTGTTTGCCTCTTTTCCACGGACAAAACTCTCCGTATTGTCGATCAGTTTCTGTTTTGCGATCTCATATCCGACCAGATCGTCTAATCTTACATGTGCAATATTTGTGATCGGTACGATCTGTGCACCTTCTTCTTTATGTAACACACGGAATGCTTTATGCAGTCCTAACTTTCCAACACCAAATTCACCATAAAACTCCGTAACGGCATCCTTAAAATCGTTTGCGTCAGCCGCCTGTTCTAATTTTTCCGTCAGTTCACAGATGCGGTCACGAATCCTCTTATTAAATAATTTTCCGCTGTCACTTGCACTTTCATAATGCAGTAATGCATCCATACAGTCGATCTCATAATCTTTTGCCAGCCCGGTAAAATCAAAATCAAATAAATCTTTCATGATCTTAAAATCATGAAGTGCGATCTGATTAACAGAACCTTCCATGCCACCCCTGATCTCACATCCACAGCTGTATGCATTTTCATTATTGACCAGAATAAATGCAATAAAATTATGCCAGAGGTTTCCTTTAAATCCATGGCTTACAGCAAGTTCTGATAACTGGTTAAAGCACTCATATAACAGAGCTTCGATATCCTCTCTGTTGTAATATTCATTCTCATAATTCTCCATGATCCATGCCATGTTATAGAATAATTTTCCATTTTCAAAATTTTTATATAAAATCAGATTTTTTGTGCTTTTCATGTCTTTCTCCATTTCTCTGTATGAAAAGTTTTTCACACATTTCTTTCGTTCTAATAATTTCCAAGGATCTTTAATCCCAATGTTTCCTCTGCGAGTCCCCTTAATGCATTCTGTACTGCTGCATCATTTAAATTTCCTTCAAAGTCAACAAAGAAACGGTATTCCCAGTTTTTCCCCTGAACCGGTCTTGATTCGATATGGTTCATATTGATGCCGTTGTAAATAAAATGGGATAACATATGGTAAAGAGATCCACTCTCATGCATACCTTCAAAACAGATACTGATCTTTTCCGCTTTTGAAGTAAATACACGTTTACCGGATACAATGATAAAGCGTGTTGCATTCATCTTGTTATCCTGGATACATTCATCGAGTACCTTCAATCCATAGATATCTGCCGTCAGGCTGCTTGCGATCGCTGCTTTATGTTTTTTGCCGTCTTCTTTTACTTTCTTGGCAGCCATTGCTGTATTTTTCAGACTGTGTTTTTCCCACTCTCTATGGCTTTCAAGATATCTGCCGCACTGCATCAGTGCCTGTGGGTGAGAATAGACGTCTGTGATATCAGAAAGTTCTGCTTCCGGCAGTCCAAGCAGTGCATGATTGATCTGTATGATCTGCTCCCCTACGATACAATTATCATATTCTACCATCAGGTCATAATTTTCAGATACGATACCCGCCGAGGAATTTTCAATCGGTAAAACTGCATAATCAGCTTCTCCGTTTTTGATCGCCTCCATGGCATCGCGCCAGGTCTCCACGTGATAACTGTCTGTCTGCTCTCCAAAGTATTCTCTTAAGGCAAGCTGGCTGTACGCTCCCTCTGTCCCCTGAAATACAATACGCGCATTGTGATAATCTAAACTTTCCACTTCTGTAAAATCTGGTTTTTCATACATGCCGTGTGCGGTTAAAAGCTGATACTGACGTTTTCTGCTCATCGACATGATCTGCTCAAACAGTTCACGTATCCCATGTTTATTAAAATCTGTTTTGCCAAGTGCTGTCAGAGTTGCAAGTTTTGAATCTTCGCGTTCTTTGTCAAATACCTTTTTCCCGGTATTGATCTTATATTCTGCAACACCTGCTGCAATCTCCATTCTCTCCTGATATAAATCTACGATCTGTCTGTCAATGACATCGATCTGGTCTCTTAATTCTTTTAAGTCTTTCATGGATTCCACCTTTGTTATTTGTATTACTTCTAATATATTACATTAACGTGCTAATATCAAGGGCAGAAAAAGTGATATTCCATAGGAAAAATATAGTATTCGTGCTCTGAAAATGCTATAATAAACACAGATGAGAAGCAAATCAAACACATTGTCACGTCAGCATAAAATGCTCTCAGAATGGAGGCCTTATGAAAAAAGTTATCACGATTCTCTTAGTTATCCTCGTACTCGCCGCCGGTGTCGGTTTTGGTGTCTACCACCACAAATCAAACGAGACAAAATTCAATGACGATTACATAAACGGCAACACGGCTGGCAATCTCTACAATGCCGGCATCTTCTGCACGGCAGCTGATGGTACGGTTTATTTTGCCAATCCATCCGACGGCAGCAAACTTTATTCCATGAACAGTGATGGTACTAATCTTACGAAGGTTTCTGATGATGTTGCTACCTTCATCAATACAGATGACAATTATATTTATTATGTGCGCAACAATCCGGTTTTTACAGAGCCTTTTTCATTTTTAACGATCAATACAGACAGTCTCTGCCGGCTTAGCCGCAATAATTATAAAAAGAGCATCCTTCTTGATTCTTCTTCGAGTCTTTATGCTTCTTTAGTTGGAAATAAAGTTTATTATCTGCATTATGATGATAAGGATTTTACAACTTTTTATGAAGTAGGCATTGATGGCACCGGCATGAAGCAGGTAGATAAAACACCATACCGTCCCTGCTCGACAGTTGGACAGTATATCTATTATAATGGTGTATCGAACGAACATAGCATCTGGCGTTTTGATACAGTTACTGATACGGCAGAACTTGTACTTAAAGGAAATTATTATATGCCGGCTGTAATTGGTGATACACTCTTTTTTCTGGACAACGAACAGAATTATACACTTACCCGCACAGATCTTTCCGGGGGTTCGCCTGTCACTCTAAGCGATGACCGCATTGACTGCTATAACATCACCGGTGACTATATTTATTTCCAGCGCAACAGTACAAGCGCGCCTGCTCTCTGCCGTATGAAAACGGACGGCAGTGATTACACCGTGATCACAGAGGGCAACTATACCAATATCAATGCCACAGAAACGGATATCTATTTCAGGGATTTTGCATCGGGTGTCATGTACAAAACACCGATCGCTGATCCTTCTGACGTCGAAGTTTTCAATCCAGGAACAGGTTCTTCCGACAAGTGATCCTGCAGCGGATATACAGATATACAGCCAGCAATGGTTTTATCAAAAAAACACAGGGACTTTTTGTTAGTCTTCTGTGTTTTTTCATACCTTTTTATCTTTTTTTTACGTGAAATCAAACAGTGAAAGCTGGTTCGATTCCGGCATATCGCCAAGCAGTCCTAAATCTCCCATCAGGTCAATGACCGTCTTCGTTACTTTTGTTCTCTGTCTGAAATCATCCCTAGATAAGAATTTCCCATCCTTTGCTGCTTCTGCCACCGCGATCGCAGCATTGTCTCCCATACCATCGATGGTATTTAATGCAGGCATCAGTTTTCCGTCAATGATCTGGAAACGATCCGGTTTTGCCCGGTAAATATCAATCGGTATAAAATCAAAGCCTCTTGCATACATTTCCTGCACGATCTTCATATCACGGTAAACATCCTGCTCTTTCTTGGAAAGTGAGTCTTTTCTGCGCTCATAATCTTTCTGAAAATAGGTAAGGCGCTCTCTTCCCTGACACATGATCTCATAGTTGAATCCGGTCGCACGGATGGAAAAATAGGCTGCATAGTAGGCAAGCGGATAATATACTTTGCAGTATGCAATACGCCATGCCATCATAACGTAAGCTGCCGCATGCGCTTTCGGGAACATGTATTTGATCTTTAAACAGGAATCAATGTACCACTCCGGCACATCATGTGCACGCATCTCCGTCTTCCATTCTTCCTTAAGTCCCTTTCCCTTTCGTACAGACTCCATGATCGTAAAGGACTGCTCACTGTCAAGTCCCATCTGGATCAGGTAGATCATGATATCATCACGCGTACAGATGGCAGTAGAAATCGTCGCCAGTCCCTGCTCGATCAATGTCTGTGCATTGCCAAGCCATACATCGGTACCGTGTGACAGACCGGAAATACGGATCAGATCCGAAAATTCCTGCGGCTTCGCATCGATAACCATCTGCATGGCGAACTCTGTGCCAAACTCCGGGATACCAAGGCATCCAAGCGGAATACCTCCGATCTCCTCCGGTGTGACACCGAGTGCTGATGTATTCTTAAATAAAGACATGACTGCTTCATCATCCAGAGGGATCGTAACCGGATCGATTCCCGTTAAGTCCTGAAGCATACGAATCATGGTCGGATCATCGTGTCCTAATATATCAAGTTTTAACAGGTTGTGGTCAATCGAATGGTAGTCGAAATGCGTAGTGACTGTCGCAGTTGTCATATCGTTTGCCGGGTGCTGTACCGGAGTAAAAGTGTTGATCTCCTCTCCCACCGGAAGTACGACGATACCACCCGGATGCTGTCCGGTTGTTCTTCTTACACCGACACATCCCTGTACAATACGGTCGATCTCACAGTTTCTCTTATGAATACCACGTTCTTCATAATAATTCTTAATATAACCAAATGCCGTCTTATCTGCAAGTGTACCGATCGTACCGGCGCGGAATGTCTGACCGTAACCGAAGATAACCTCACAGTACGCATGTGCCTTACTCTGATACTCACCGGAGAAGTTTAAGTCGATATCCGGCTCCTTATTTCCCTTAAATCCAAGGAAAGTTTCGAATGGAATATCAAATCCGTCTTTCACTAATTTTTCACCACAGACCGGACAGATCTTATCCGGCATATCGCAACCGCTTCTGCCGGAAAAAGCCTTAACCTCCGGCGAATCAAAGTCGCTGTATTTACAGTTAGGGCAGCGGTAATGTGCCTGAAGTGGATTTACTTCCGTGATACCGGACATTGTTGCCGCAAAGGATGAACCTACGGAACCACGTGATCCAACCAGATATCCATCCTCATTTGATTTCCATACCAGTTTCTGTGCAATGATATACATAACCGCATATCCGTTGGAAATGATGGAGTTTAACTCACGGTCTAACCGCTCCTTTACGATTGGTGGAAGTTCTTCCCCATACATACTGTGTGCCTTGGTATAACAGATATCACGCAGCATCTGATCCGAATTTTCAATCACAGGCGGACATTTATCCGGACGTACCGGTGCAATTTTCTCGCACATATCCGCAATCTTGTTCGGGTTTGTGATAACAACTTCTTCCGCTTTTGATGAGCCCAGATACTCAAATTCTTTGAGCATTTCCTCTGTTGTCCGAAGATAAAGCGGAGCCTGGTCATCTGCATCCTTAAATCCTTTTCCCGCCATAATGATACGACGGTAAATCTCATCTTCCGGATCAAGGAAATGTACATCACAGGTTGCAACAACAAGTTTTCCGAATGTTTCTCCAAGTTTTACGATACGACGGTTGATATCCTGCAGCTCCTCGATCGTACTGACCGATTCCTTATCGCTTTTTAGCATAAATTCATTGTTGCCAAGTGGCTGGATCTCCAGATAATCATAAAACTTTACAAGTCTTATGATCTCTTCTTCCGGTCTTCCACCTACGATCGCACGGTAAAGCTCCCCCGCTTCACAAGCAGAACCTAACAGCAGACCTTCACGGTATTTTACAAATTCGCTTTTCGGAATACGCGGTCTTTTGTTATAGTAAGTCAGATGTGACAATGAGACCAAACGGTACAGATTGATACGTCCGATATCATTTGTCGCAAGGATGATTGCATGATATGTGTTCATCTTCATGATCGTCTCCGGTGAAGCCTGTCCCATCTGGTTAACTTCATCTAAAGTCTCCATCCCCCGGTCATGAAGCATCTTTACAAACTTTACAAAAATCTCTGCCGTACATCCTGCATCATCCACTGCACGGTGGTGGTTCTCTAAAGAGACTCCAAGTGCTTTTGCCACTGTATCAAGTTTGAACCGGTTTAGCTGCGGCATCAGGATTCGTGCTAAGGCAACCGTGTCAATGATCGTAAAATCTTTCTCAATCCCCTGCCTCTCACAGTTTTTGATGATAAAACTCATATCAAAATCAGCATTATGGGCGACCATGATCGCATCCCCGCAGAACTCCATAAACTGCGGCAGGATTGTCTCGATCTTTGGTGCATCAATTACCATATCATCACGGATGGAGGTCAGTTCCTCAATCCTGTATGGGATTGGCACTTCCGGGTTTACAAAAGTGGAGAACCGGTCTGTGATCTCCCCATGCTCCACTTTCACCGCACCGATCTCTATGATCTTATTTTTTTCAGGAGAAAATCCGGTCGTCTCAAGATCAAATACCACATAAGTATCATCGAGATTCTGGTTTTTCGAGTTGGTAATGATATCTTTTAAATCATCCACCAGATATGCCTCCACACCATAGATAACCTTAAAGTCATCATCCGGCGAGATCGCATGGTTTGCATCCGGGAACGCCTGTACATCCCCATGATCAGTGATAGCGATTGCTTTATGTCCCCATTTCACGGCACGTTTTACGATATCTTTTACCTCGGAAACACCATCCATATCGCTCATCTTGGTATGGCAATGCAGTTCCACACGTTTTTCCGGGCTTGTATCCATACGGACAGACGTAAAATCCGGTATCTTTTTGATTCCGACAATCGAACCTATCGTAAGTTCACTATCGAATTTATCGATTGTCGTAACACCTTTAATCTTTAAAAATGCACCTTTTTTCACACCCTCAAGCAGCTCCGGAAGCTGGTCATTTCTGGTAAAAATTTTTAAGACGATCGAATCCGTAAAATCGGTTACCGACATAATCACGATTGTTTTTTCATTGCGGATTTCTCTCGTCTCAAGTGTCATGACCTGACAGCATATCGTAACCTCTCCCATTTCTCCGACGATCTTCTCGATCGGGATCGTCTCATCATCAAAATCTTTTCCATATAAAACATCCGGATTATCTGATTTTTTGTATCCGCCATAGGAACCACCATCATATTTCTTTCGAAATTCTTTTTTCCCGAAAGATTTTTCTCCTTTTTCGTCTGCCATTTTTGCTGTATTTGCTGCAAATTTTGCATTATTTCCTGCGTTTGCAGATTCTTTTGCATTATTTGATTCCTTTGTGGAAGTTTTTGTCGTCATATTCGCAGTCTGCACATCTCTGTCATCCTGTGATTCCACTTTTACCGGTGTATCATCCTCATGAAGCTGTACGCGTTTTAAAATATTTTTTATCTCAAACTGTATCTGTAAGTCACTGTTTTTCTTATGTTTACTCTCTTTCGGTTCCTCAAAAGCAAGTTCCACGGAAAGATCAAGTCCACAGCGCTCACAGACCACTTTCTCTAAAAATTCAACGATCTCATGTGATCTGGTCTGCGCAATGATCGTATTCTCTAAAGTTAAAAGCAGATGTGAATCCCCTGTAAACTCCATTTTAGCGGAACGCAGCAGATTATACTCCATCAGACTGTAATTTTTCAGCTCCTCTAAGATACTGTCCTTATACAGATCCATCAGTTTCTCCGCTGTATACTGCTCTGACAACTGATATTTTTCAATGACCTTGACATCCATGTGTCTGTTTTTAAAGATCTGGTCATGTATGTTTTTTTCCAACTGATATATATTCTTTTTATGTATGAGACGTTTTCCATTTAAGTAGATCCGGATATGATCTTTCTCATGATTCATACCGACTTTGGTAACTTCCGTCTCCGATAACAGTTTTTTCATATCCCCGTTCACTTCCAGTGTCGGAAATACATCAAAAAACATTTTTGTCATGTTGTTTCAACTCCAACTTACTTAATTCTCATTCCAGTGCAGCAGTTCAAACCTGAGGCTCTCTAACAGTTCAGATTCCGGTACTTTCTTGTAAACTTCCCCGTGTTTGATGATAAGCCCTTCTCCGATTCCTCCGGCAATTCCGATATCCGCTTCTTTTGCTTCTCCTGGTCCATTGACCACGCAGCCCATAACCGCAACTTTGATATCAAGCGGAATATCTGCAACCATGTTCTCGACCTGGTTGGCAAGTCCGATCAGGTCAATTCTGGTTCTTCCACAGGTAGGACAGGAAACAACCTCAATGCCGCCCTTTCTCAGTCCAAGTGTCTTTAAGATCAGCTTCGCAGATTTGATCTCTTCTAATGGATCTCCGGTCAATGACACGCGGATTGTGTCTCCGATTCCCTGAGATAAGATCAGACCAAGTCCGATTGAGGATTTGATATTGCCGCTGATGATTGTTCCTGCTTCTGTGATTCCGACATGCAGTGGATGATCCGTTTTCTCTGCGATCAGTTCATGTGCTTTCACACACATCATAACATCTGAGGATTTGATACTGATGACAAGGTTATCATATCCCATATCCTCAATCATTTTTACTTTATCTAATGCGCTCTCCACGATTCCCTCGGCGGTCACACCGTGATATTTTTCTACAAGATCTTTCTCTAGGGAACCACTGTTAACACCGACACGGATCGGGATCTGGCGCTCTCTTGCTGCATCTACGACTGCCTGCACACGCTCCCTGCTTCCGATATTTCCCGGATTGATACGGATCTTATCCGCACCATGCTCGATCGCTGCGATCGCCAGACGGTAATCAAAATGAATATCAGCCACAACCGGGATCGTTACCTGTTTTTTTATCTCTGTCAGTGCTTCTGCAGCTTCCATGGTAGGTACTGCGCATCTTATGATATCGCAGCCTGCAGCAGCAAGTTTATTGATCTGTGCCACTGTCGCTGCAACATCCTCTGTCTTTGTATTTGTCATTGACTGGATCAGGATCGGATTGCCGCCTCCGATCACCTTAGAACCGATTTTTACTGTTTTTGTTTTCACTGTCATTTCACCTCTACATGAAAATTTTTCGAATATCGTTAAACATTACAACCACCATCAAAAGCATTAAAAGCATAAGTCCTATAAAATGCACCATGCCCTCTTTGTCCGGATCCACCTTTTTCCCCCTGATCGCCTCAACGATCAGAAACACCAGTCGTCCACCGTCCAATGCCGGAAGCGGCAGCAGGTTCATAACACCAAGGTTTGCCGAGATCAGAATACAGATATAGAGCATCTGTAAAAATGCCGCATAATAACCGTAGGAAACACTCTCCTCATAGCTGTCACCGATCGCATCGACAAGCCCGACCGGACCACTCATATCATTTAAGGTAACACCACCCGTGACAAGCATTTTCAAACTTCCAAGAGTTGTATCGATCCAGTATTTTACCTCATATCCACTGTACAGAAGATTCTTAAACACATTTCCTTTCTCCACTTCGCCGCCGACAAAACCATAGCGGTATCTGCCAAGTTCTTCATCATACAGCGGGGTCAGCTCTGCCGTATATCTTTTTCCGTCACGCTCATAAGTCACTTCCACGGTCTCCCCCGCATAAAACATGGAGTAGGAACTGACTTCCCGGTAAAAATGAATATGTTTTCCGTTCATTTTTACAATGACATCCCCCGCCTGCATACCTGCCTGTTCCGCTGCAAAGCCCTCGCTGACCTCTGTGATCTTAGGGACATCATATCCATTGCAGGAAAGAAGGATAAAAGAAAAGACAAATGCCATGATAAAGTTAAACACCGGTCCGGCGGCAACCACACTGATCCTTGCCCAGACAGACTTTTTGCCAAATGCCCGGTCATCTGTACTCTCGCCGTCTTCTCCCTCCATCATACAGGCACCTCCAAACGGAAGCAGTTTTAAGGAATATTTCGTTTCTCCCTTCGTCACGCCAAAAATCGTCGGTCCAAGTCCGAGACAGAACTCATTGACACGGATCCCATTTGCCTTTGCCAGTGAAAAATGTCCAAGTTCATGAAATATAATAATGATACTGAAGATCAATAATGCGATAATAATTTTCATCCGTTTTTAATACCTTTCCATTCTGCCTCTAAGCCCATTTCTGCCCGATATATTCGTATACTGCCTGCTCTGTTTCTAATACCTGATCTAAAGTCGGATCGCTGATATATGCCACATGCTCCATGCAGTCCTCAATGATCTCCGTGATCTGCGGATAGCTGATCCTACGGTCTAAAAACATTGCCACTGCACGCTCGTTCGCCGCATTAAATACGGTTGGCTGACTGCCACCCTTTCTCATTGCATCGTATGCTAACGCCAGTCCCCGGAAGGTCTTTGTATCCGGCCGTTCAAACGTCAGACTTCCCAGTTCAAAAAGATCCAGTCTCTTTCCTGACATTTTTCTGCGCTCCGGATAATAGAGTGCATACTGGATCGGCAGACGCATATCCGGTGTTCCAAGCTGTGCGATCACTGCCCCGTCCTCATACTGCACAGCAGAATGGATCACACTCTGTGGATGAACGACCACTTCAATCTGATCTAATTCCACCCCAAAAAGCCACTTTGCCTCCATAACTTCAAGTCCTTTATTGACAAGTGTGGATGAATCTATTGTTATCTTTCTTCCCATTGACCAGTTCGGATGCTTTAGGGCATCTTCCACTTTCATCCCTGCAAGATCAGCCGTACTTTTTCCGCGGAATGGTCCACCGGATGCTGTCAGCAGTATCTTTTCAATACGATTGCCCGCATTTCCCTGCAGCGACTGGAAAATTGCACTGTGTTCGCTGTCCACCGGAAGGATGGGCACATGATATTCTTTTGCTAATGGAATAATAATATGCCCTGCCGTTACCAGTGTTTCTTTATTTGCAAGGGCAATTTTTTTACCTGCCTTAATTGCAGCAACTGTCGGCCGGATTCCCATCATGCCAACGATCGCAGTAACTAAAATCTCACTCTCCGGATGAACTGACACATCGATCAGTCCCTCCATCCCTGAAACCACTTTCGTATCTGTGTCTGCTATTTTAATCTTCAGTGCTTCTGCAGCTTCTTCCTTGAACACACATACCAGTTTTGGAGAAAACTCCCTGACCTGCTGCTCTAACAATGTAATATTGCTTCCTGCTGCAAACGCAACAACCTCAATATCCTTCTGTTCTCTTACGATATCAAGTGTCTGCGTACCTATCGACCCCGTCGAACCTAAGATTGCTATTTTTTTCATATCCGTATCCTCTGTTTACAATACAATAAAATTTGCCGCAAGAAAATAAATCATCGGCGCCGTAAAGATCACACTGTCAAAGCGGTCTAAGATACCGCCATGACCCGGAATCAGCTTTCCGTAATCCTTGATCTCATAGTTTCTTTTGATTGCAGAGGCAGTCAGATCACCCACCATGGAAATCAGCGCTCCAACCGCACTGATCGCCGCCATGATCCACACATGCTGCATGGTAACACCCATCGCATTTTTAAAGATCATGCCATAAATGACAGTTAAAAGTGCAGCTCCAACTACTCCGCCAATTGCTCCCTCAACAGACTTTTTCGGACTTAATTTTGGAGACATCTTATGTTTTCCGATCAGCATGCCTACACAGTACGCACAGGTATCGCATCCCCACGAACACAAAAAGATCAGCCAGACAATATAAGCGCCTGCGTTAAGCATCCTTGTCTGGTATACATAAGAAAGCATCACAGCAACATAAAACACTCCAAAAAATACAGCCAGCATCTGCTCTGTCTTATATTTCGGATAGGTAAAGACATAAACAAACATAAGTGCCATCAGAAAACCTAAAACAACTACCATAATATCCGGCAGAAAATCCCATTTTAAATTACAGTAAAATACAGTTGCTGCAAGATAGCCCACGATTCCCGGTAATTCTTTTTCCACATGAAAAATCCTGTACAATTCGAACATCCCGATATACGAAATGAGTAATGTCGAAAAGAGTAATACATCTCCCCCTGTGATAATAAGCACCAATGCGGCTGCAACTAACACAATGCCGCTCAACAGTCTTGTTTTAAACATATACGAAAACCTGCCCTTTCCTCTTTCAGTTTATTTGGATTCCTCTGTCAATCCACCAAATCTTCTGTCTCTCTTATTATACGCTTCTACAGCTTTTTCTAATTCCTTTTTTCCAAAATCCGGCCATGGTACATCCGTGAAATAAAATTCGCTGTACGCAAGCTGCCACAACAGATAATTTGAAAGGCGCTGTTCTCCACTTGTCCGGATCAGAAGATCCGGGTCCGGAATCCCTGCTGTATCCAGATATGACGCAAACACATCCTCATTTAATTCTGATATCTGCCTTGTTCCATTCTCCATATCCTGATAAAGTTTTTTCATTGCACGGATCATTTCATCCCTGCTTCCGTAATTAATAGCAATCTGTAAATTCAGGCCATCATTATTCGCAGAAGCTGCTTCCAGTTCTGTAATCTGTGCCTGGAACCGCTCACTTAAACGTGTGGTATCTCCGATCACACGCACACGCATATTATTTTTGTCTGCTGTTTTGATACAGTTCTTCAGATAACTTTCGAGAAGCTTCATGAGCGCTGCCACTTCTCCCTCAGGTCTGTTCCAGTTTTCTGTTGAGAAAGCATACAGGGTCAGATATCTGATTCCCATATCATGTGCTGCTTTGCAGACTGTTTCCACATTTTTTGCTCCGACTGTATGTCCATAATTTCTTGGCATTCCCTTACTTTTCGCCCATCTTCCGTTTCCGTCAAGGATAATTGCTACATGCTGTGGAATTTTCATTTTGATCCTCCGTTCCTGCCTACTTTTCATGAAAAATCATTTTCATTTCATAAAGCGAAAATGAGGACACGCTTTTGTCATGTCCTCACCTCTATATTCTACACAAAAATCCTTAAACTGTCAGGATCTCTTTTGTTTTTGCCTCAACAGCCTTATCGATCTCAGTGATATATTTATCTGTCATTTTCTGTGCGCCGTCCTCTAACTCTTTCACTTCGTCCTCGGACACATCTGCAGACTTACTTAACTTCTTGAAAGAATCATTGGCATCACGACGGATATTACGAATTGCAACTTTTGCACTCTCACCTTTTTTCTTAACATCCTTTGCCAGTTCTTTACGTCTTTCCTCTGTGAGTTCCGGGAAAAGAAGACGAATCACTTTTCCATCATTGGTCGGGTTGATTCCAAGATCCGATGTTAAGATTGCCTTCTCGATCTCTTTTACCATGGATGCTTCCCACGGCTGGATCTGAATCATTCTCGGTTCCGGAACATTAACGTTTGCCACCTGCTGGATTGCTGTCGGTGTTCCGTAATAGTCAACTCTTAACTTGTCAAGGACATGCGGATTAGCACGTCCGGCACGGATGCTTCCAAACTCCTCAGACAGGTTATTCATTGTTTTCTGCATTTTTTCATCAAACTGAACTAATCTTTCATCCATATATTTTTCCATACCTTTCGCGGTTTTTATTGCAATAGAATGTATATTCTGTAAACATTCTGCTGTCATGAATTATACGGTTACTTTCGTACCATTAAAATCGCCTGTCATTGCCTTTACAATGCTGTTTTCCTCGTTCAGTCCAAAAACAAACATCGGCATTTTATTTTCCATACACATGATCGATGCAGTAAGGTCAACCACTGCAAGTTTGCGGTCAATAACCTCCTGTATAGATACTTCGCTGTATTTTACAGCAGAAGGATTGATCTTTGGATCACTGTCGTAGACACCATCGATTGCTTTTGCAAGATAGATGCCCTCTGCCTCCATCTCAATCGCACGGAGCACAATGCCTGTGTCCGTTGAAAAATACGGATGTCCGGTTCCTCCTGCAAAAAATACGACCATTCCTTTTTCAAAATACTTATTTGCACGGTCTTTTGAAAACAGTTTTGTCATGCTTCCACACTCAAATGGTGTCAGGATCTGTGTTTTCATTCCAACGGAACGGAAAATTTCAGAAACATAGATACAGTTCATAACTGTCGCAAGCATTCCTATCTGATCCGCCTTTGTACGATCAATGGTTTCACTGGTTCTTCCTCTCCAGAAATTACCTCCGCCGATCACGATGCCGACCTGAATGCCCTGATCTGTAATCTGTTTTACCTGTCGCGCCACTTCTGTAACAGTCGGCTCGTCAAATCCGGTATGTTTTTCACCGGCTAAAGCTTCACCGCTTAATTTTAAGAATACTCTCTTCATATTCGATTACTCGTTTCCTTTCTGAGCATTACCATTGAACAGGCTCTGTACATCCACGTCAGAGTAGCACTGTGAGCAGAATCCTTCGATTACCGCACCATTGTTGATCTGTACAGAACGTGATTTGATGTTGCCCATAACAACTGCGGATGTATCCACAACAACCGGTCCCTGTACATCGATATCACCTTTGATTGCTCCGGCAATCACAGCAGAAGTAGATGTCACATTACCGATGATTACAGAACCAAGACCGATTTTAACGGTTCCTGTGCTGACAACCTCTCCCTCGATCTTTGCTGCATCTGCAAAAAACTCAGACGCACTGCTGTTTCCATTTACGACACCAGTTACAACTAATTTGCCGTTACATCCTACATTTCCTTCTACCTGTCCTCTTACATCTAAAGAACCGTTTGATACAATGTCACCTTTGATGATTGTTCCCTCTGTGATTACAGATACCTCATCAGATACCGGTGCGCTCTGGTTATTAGTTGCAGGTGCTGTTGTATTGTCAGCCATTTTTCTTTCCTCCTGGGTTGCTTTTGTAATATTTGAAACTGTTTCATTTTTTTCTGTTACAGGTGCTGCTGTTTTTTCCGGCTGTACACTTGCATGCTGTGCTGCCATTTCTGCGGCACTTCTTGCTGCGGCTGCTTTCTCAGCTTCCTGCTTTGTTACCTGCTCTAACAGACCGTCTAACTTGGAAAGTTCTGTTTCAACATCTACTTCCCCTTCTAACGTATTAACAACAACGTCGTTTTCGTTAGTACCGGTTTCCAGGTTGTCATCTGCAGGCATCAGTTCATTGACTGCCTGTGAGAAGTCATCTTTAAAATCCTTGAAAAATCCCATGTTCATTCCTCCATTTATTCTCAGTTATTCCACTGTGTCTGCTTTCACATACTGAATAACCTGTGTATCTTCATCAATCGGTAATATTTGTGCGCCCATTCCCTCTAAAGCCTCAATCAAAGGTCCTAAAGCTTCTACCGTTGCTGACTTATCTTTCCCGTCATGCAGTAAAACCACCGACGTTTTATATTTTACTACATCATCTGTCACATTTTCAACTATTTCCTCAGATGTATACACAGTTGAAGCGCCATCTCCAGCCGATACATTCCAGTCGTAATAGACAATTCCCTGCGTATTAAGATAATGGATAAAATAATCCATCGGCACATTACTGATGAGATTACTGCTTCCTCCCGGAAAACGATAATAAAAGCTGTCCACTCCTGTGGTCTGCTTTAAGAAATTCTTCAGTGTCATATAATCCTGCTCAAACGCTTCCTCTGACTGATAGATCACACTATACTGATTTGAATAAGAATTCATGCCAAGAGTATGCCCCTCATCTACAATCCTTTTATAAACAGGAATCATTTCTTCATCCTGGCTTCCATTCACAAAGAAAGTAGCTTTCACACCATATTCTTCTAATACATCTAAAATCTCAGACGTATGTTCAGACGGTACATTATCAAATGTTAAGTATACCTTATGTAAATCTCCGTCCGATGCCATATTATCTTCATCGGATATTCCCGTAGCCGGAGGTGTTACTTTATCCCAGGTCATCTCCGTCTGCATAATTTCCGTATCTTCTGTTTCCTCTGCTATCACACCGCCACTCAGCTTTGCGGCAGCGCCTGCATTGACCTGATCTGTATTCTGTTCGCTGTTGCTTGTCACCAGCCGGTCTATCTTATGTTCCAGTGACACCATCTTAAAAAATAATGCCACGATCAGAATCATGGAAAGAGCAATCCATCCTGCTACGATCAAGATAATACCGTTTCGGATCTTCGCAATCCTTTTTCTGCGTTTCCGCTGGTGATTCAGCATCTCTGAATCTTTATCCTGCATACAATACCCCCAAGGTAATCGTTAGTACCTATCTATTGTAACACATTTTTTTATTTTTCAAATAAAAAAGCGCAAAAAAATTGATTAATTTTTCCGCACTTTTTTTGTTATTGTCTGATTATTTTCATTTATCTTCTACTATTTTATTTTCCAAGCATATTTGCAATAAAAAAACCGCCAATAAAAAGTAATATTCCCAGCAAAAGCTGTCCAATCCCAATGGAAACAATATTCATTCCCGAAAGAACTGCGATCGGTGATGAAATGACCAGTCCCATAATCGCAAAATAAGTTCTTCTCTCCTGTTTTTTCAGGAGATATTCCACGAGTTTTGAAACAAGAAATATTCCCAGCACTACACCAATGCCAAACGGAATGAGAACTGCCGCACACGAAAACAGCACTTCCCACCTTAATCCCGGCAATGCAGCCAGGAATTCACTGATCCTGTTTATGACCGGCGTATAGTACCCAAGAGACATCAAAAGCATTGATCCACTGACACCTGGAATGACCATGGTCGCTGCAGCTACTGTTCCGACCAGAAATAAGAACATACTGCTCTGTATACCGGGTTCTAAAGAAACATCTGTTCCCTGTTTCCAAAACTGCATCCATACGACCAGTCCAAAGAACAGTAAAAACAGCAATATCTCCGAAACCGAAGCACGTTTTCCCATTACTTTTGGCAATAAAAGTGGTACTCCGCCAAAGATCAGACCAACAAATAACATTGCTGTCTCAAACGGAAATTCCAGAAAAAAATATCCGATCACAAACGACAATCCACCGACCCCACACAGCATCCCAACTGCATATGGCAGTAAAAACCTGACACTCCTCCAAAAATGTTTAGGCATTTCCGTCACAGCAGAGATCACATCCCCGTATATTCCCATGGAAACCATCATAGTTCCTCCACTGACACCCGGAATGATATTTGCAACACCGATTGCGATTCCCCGCAATACATCTTTTAAAAATGACATAATATTCCTCCAACTTCTGTTATTCTGCCAACCTTACTTCTGTCATCTCTTGTGCAATATTTAATGCATGATCTCCGATTCTCTCAAAATCAGTGAGCATCTCTGTATAGAGAACACTCCCCTCACCTGACGCAGTACCTTCCTGTATCCGGTGCATCATACGATTTCTGTAATCCTCTGTCATGTCATCCATCTTTTGTTCGAGTGCCGAAATACGGCTTAATCCATCAAGCGCCTCCATATTTTCATTTAAAAGCAGCGTCAAAAGTTCCTCGCAGGTCTGCTGCATCTGCAAAATTTCTTCCTTTACTTCTTTTGAAAATCTGACATCTTTTTCCTTCAGCCACTCAGAATATCCGCAGATATTCATTGCATGATCACTGATTCTTTCTATGTTGCTGGTCACTTTGAAATAGGCACTTAATATCCTGCTTCCCTGCGTATTTGTCTCATGTGCCATGTTTTTGGATATGTACTTTGAAATCTCTCGGTTTAAAAAATCCACGTACTCCTCTTTTTCTTCCACTTTTGTAATAAACCCGTCATCACAGTTTAAAAATGCCGTAAAGCTGTCTGCGACATTTTTCTTTGCAATCTCAAGCATTCTTGCAATCTCTTTGTGTGTCAGTTCAAAATTGATCGCTGATACACCGATTTTTCCCTCTGTCACCGGTTTTGTATTTTTTAAATATTTTAAATACATCCCTTCCTCAGGCTCGTCCACGTCCGGCAGAATTTTTTCTGCCAGTTTTGCTAATAGATTTCCTGCCGGTAACAGCAATATCGTTGTTACGATATTAAACAGCGTATGCATGTTGGCGATCTGTGCAGCCGGATTTGCCGGTGTAAATCCCCCAACCCAGGATGTCAGCGGTGTCAGCATACAGAGTATGGTAAAAACTGCCGTTCCTATGATATTAAACGAAAGATGGATAATTGTCGTCCGCTTTGCGTTCCGCCCTGTACCAATGGACGCTAACACTGCCGTGATACAGGTACCGATATTTTGTCCAAACAGTACATACACCGCCCCGGAAAAAGAAATTGCCCCACTTGTTGCAAGTGCCTGAAGGATTCCGACCGATGCCGATGAAGACTGGATCAGTGCTGTAAAAATGGCACCTGCCATAATTCCAAGCAGTGGATTTGAAAACTTGGTCATCATATCAATGAATGCTTTGGAATCCCGCAGCGGCATCATTGCGGTGCTCATCATTTCCATTCCGATAAAAAGAACACCAAGACCAGCTAAAATACCTCCTATGTTTCTTACCTTCGGCTGTTTTAGAAAAACAACCAGCACAACACCCAAAAATGCTATAAACGGTGCGATTGCTCCGGCATCAAGTGCGATCAGCTGTCCCGTGATCGTCGTACCGATGTTAGCACCCATGATCACTCCCACCGCCTGTCGCAGTGTCATCATTCCGGAATTAACAAAACCTACGACCATAACTGTTGTTGCGGAGGATGACTGTATGATCGCAGTGATCACTGCTCCTACTAAAACACCTAAATACCGGTTCGTTGTCAGCCGCTCTAAGATCTGTTTCATCTTATTTCCGGCAGCAGCCTCCATCCCCTGGCTCATCATATTCATTCCATACAGAAAAAGCGCCAGTCCTCCTAATAATGATGCAAATTCTTTTGCTCCCATTTTATCCCTCTTTTTTTAGTTATTACGGCATTTTCCGTTTTTCCTGCAAACACGTCATTGCCGCTTTTTACACACTCTTTTAACATATCAGACGTATTTTTTACCGTCAACCGGGATATCGGATTCTTAACGCTTCCTGTATTTTTTTTATGAAGTTTTTGTCAATTCTATGTAATGCCTGCATCTGTCAAATGTCATTATATTTGTTCCAGAAAGATGCTGTTTATTATATGCCTGCTCACAGAAAAAGTACTGCTGTCTCAAGACTCTCCAGCATAATCTTCTCACCCGGCAGAGCTTTTCTACCTGTATTTGACAGCAAAATTTCTTTTACCTCTCCCGGCAGCATCAACTCTGCCGCATCTTTTCCGTAATTTGCGATTACAAGTATTTTCTGTCCGTTTTCTTCTCCAATACGCATAAATCCAAATATTGTATCCGTATCTTCATAAACCGGTACTACTCTTCCATAAACAAAAGTTTCTTTAAATTCCGGTGATTTGCGCAGTGCGATCAGCTTTTTATAATAGGAAAGTACTGAGTCCTCCCGTCCTTCCTGCTCACGGACATTGATTTCTTTATAATTTGGATTCATTGCAAGCCAAGGCACATGTACACTAAAGCCTCCTTTTTCATCTGCACTCCACTGCATTGGTGTACGCGCATTGTCCCTGCTGTTTTCATAGCAGCATGCCAATGCTTCTTCTTTCGTACATCCTGCCTCGATTGCAACCTGATACTGATCTTTTGTACTGATATCATCATATTCTGAAATATCGTTTCTATGACAGTTTGTCATACCGATTTCCTGTCCCTGATAAATAAACGGGATTCCCCGAAGCAGGATTGAAGTTGTGGCAAGCATTTTTTTGCCCATTTCATTCTGCGCATAATCCGGAAGGTAACGGCTTGCACCTCTCGGTTCATCATGATTTTCAATGATGTTTGCCTTAAACCCAATGCCCTCCATCTCTTTCTGGGAAGCAAACAAAATTTCTCGCCAGCGTTTAAAATCTATCTTTTTGCTGTCATACCATCCATGCTCACCATAGGTCAGTTCATGTGCAGAGAAATCAAACATGCTTGAGAAATGACCATCATCCCCGACAAACTCCCTTAATTCGTCCTCTTTCATATTAAATACTTCACCAACTGTAAAAGCGTCGTATTTCTCGAAAGTCTCATGTTTCATCTCCTCTAAAAATTCTCCGACGCCGTCTGTCTCTTCTACCATCTTCACACATGACACCAGACCATCATCCCCATCCGGTTCATAGGAAGGGAAACTTGTATCTTTCTTGATATTAATGATCGCATCAATACGGAATCCACCAAGTCCCTTATCTAACCACCAGTTGATCATCTTATATATCTTATCCCGTACTTCTTTGTTTTCCCAGTTCCAGTCCGGCTGTTCCTTAGCAAACATATGCAGATAGTATTTATCCGATCCCGGCACCGGCTCCCATGCCTTTCCACCAAAATAAGAACGATAATTGCTTGGTTCTTTTCCATCTTTTCCCTTTACAAAATAAAAATAATCTGCATAAGGTCCGTCCGGATCAGCTAAAGCCGCCTTAAAATATTCATGTTCACTCGAACAATGGTTTACCACCAGATCCATAACAATGTACATGTCACGCTTTTTTGCTTCGGCAAGCAGCTCGTCAAATTCTTCCATAGTTCCAAATTCTTCTGCAATCTTATAGTAATCAGATATATCATATCCCTGGTCAATAAACGGTGATTTATAAATCGGAGAAAGCCAGATGATATCAATGCCAAGTTCTTTTAAATAATCCAGTTTTGAGATAATTCCTCTCAGATCACCAATGCCGTCTCCGTTTGTATCCAGAAAACTCTTTGGATAGATCTGATATGCTACCTTGTCATGCCACCATTTTCTTTTCATTTTTTTCCTCCTGACACATTTTATTTCAATATTCTTTTTTATATTTTTTGCATAATTCTGTTTTCTTTTTCAGCTGATGTAAATATTATATTTGATTTTTATTCGTTTTTCTTGCATTATGGTTGGATAATATTATACAATACTGCTATCATAGCTGCCCGACAAATGCTGGTTTGTTTATGAAATAAATCGCCTTTTCCTCTG
>OIYP01000502.1_pt1 | contig 25212 bp, 28 predicted proteins | sample 1588261 | NCBI WGS metagenome assembly OIYP01 (sample SAMN03283293) | human gut metagenome | biome: human-associated habitat; material: feces | host: Homo sapiens | place: Peru | collected 2012
ACAATATTCTTTACAGATTATTCCCTGTATTTGTACTGCGTATAATTCGTTGCTTACCCGAGCGTTATAGTTTAACTTGTCATACAGCCAATACTTTATATGTTCAATTGAACCATAAGTAAGCATTGCAGTTTGTAATTTCTCTTTAGCATCAATTAAGCGTTCATCCGTAAGCCATTTAATGTCACTTTTTCTAACCAGATATACTTTACTTCTATACCTCGTCCCAGCCTCTACTAAGGCAAGTTGATACTGTTTCATTGTCTCTTCAAGCATCTTATCTTCACCGTATCCTAGCGTACAGTCTAATGCTATTTTATGTATATGATATTTCATCGTTCTATCTCCAATATTTCTCATCGTTATTTTCAGTTCTGCATCAGATAATTTCCTCATATCTCCAAGTCGACTTAAATCTATCAGCACTTTCGTGAACATCGATTTCATCCAATCTTGTTTCATTATATGATTTCCTCTAATGCTGCAGATAATTATATCCGGTATTTACTGCTTTTACTATCCTTGAATTCCACTCTGGATGACAGTTTGCTGTTCCCGGATTTGCATGTGACGGATACCACATACTTTGGTTTACGACAAATTCTACAACGCACCTTCCATTTGCATGTCCATATTGATTACAGCCTGCATCATTTTGATTTTTAATATCTCCAATGACACAATGTAACACATCTCCATTTTCTCTGTAAAAATCAATATAGTCTCCTACCTGCCCATAAAAAGTTGTACATGCAATCACATATCTTCCATCTATGATTGCAAATCCTTCCCGATCGTAATGCTCTCCACTTCGCTCACGTAACTGATACTGCAGACTGGTTGGACTTGTAATGGAACGCCATCCCATATAGGTATGATAGGTTCCCATTCCATCTGGAATTTCCACTGTCGAACCTGCAGGATATTCCGGATTGCAATAACCTGTAATATAACTACTCGTAAGCAAATAACTTCTTGAATGAACTGCATCGGAAGTGTTTCCTTCTATCGTAATAACTCTTCCGTTTTCTACATACTGTACAATTCCTATATGTTCATCTGTACCAAAGCAAATAAAATCTCCTGCCTGCGGTACATAATCTCCCGGTGAATGAAACCGACCTTTTTCTGTATAGAATCTTCGGTAGCTCGCAACGGATGCAGACTTTGGAACGATTCCATCATCAATATAACCTGCTTCATTTGCACACCAGGAAACAAAGCAGGCACACCATGGTGTTGCATCTCCGTTTTGAAATCCTCCACCCATTACAAAATTCCAATACTTTGCACCGCTAGTATTATTTTCTTCCTGCAGAGCAATTTGAACGATTCGCTGTCCACCACCTGCAGAAACCGGATTTGAAAGTAAAGCGGCTATAATACTTAATATTGCTGCTATAATCGAGATAACCACTATGATTGGAAGTATGACTGCAATCAACACTCCTACAATGACAGAAATTAATGAGAACACAGCTTGTACGATAACTGCAACCAAAGACATAAAAATTGTTCCTATTGTTGCACCTATATATCTTATGCCAGTCGGCAGTGTATCCATTTCATGATTATCGTTTTTGATATCCTGCATTTTTGATTCTACGTTTCGGATTGCCTGCTCACTTGCCATTGCGTGTTCCTGCATATAAGATTTGAATTTATCTGCAGCTTTTTTCCCAGCCACCACAACAATGCCTGCTCCAGTAGATGCTGTTCCCGTAGTTACTGCACTTGTGGATGCTGAACCAGTTGATATGGCACTCGTTTGTGTTGTATTCATTGATGCTACACTCGATGCAACCCGAGAATCTGTTGCCATTTTCGGATTTGTACTGCTATGCAATTTAGTAATCGCACCGCCGTCTGTTTCAGTATTCTCTAAAGCATTGCTGTTTCTTTTCGCATATTTTCTAAGACGATTTTGCAGATTCTTTTTTGGATCATACATCGGAAGTTCATAAGTCCCCTGCAGAACAGTTTCCTCTACATGATACAAATCAGATGTATAAATGGATGCCACACTTTTTTCTATCTCTTCCGTAAAATCAATTCTATCATTTGAGATTCCTGTTCTGGTTTTTAAATTTTTTTTCGATACTTTTATCCCATTTTCTATGTATCGTCTCTTCTGTGACTGTGGCAGTTGATTCCATTTATGAATTTCTCTGCCACTCAAATACTTTGTCGGGTCTATCTGTTCTGCTGAATCCTCTTGCTGTTCTTCTCCATTCCCCATGCTTAATGCAGTCAAATGTTGTTTCGATGTTTTGATGGATTGTCGTGCTGATCTTAGAGCGAGTGATGTTGCCTTAAAATTTTTTTCATCTTTTGTATTGAGCTGCATGTTATCCAACCTTTCTAAACTTGCCGTCAGATACTTCCTGCAACATTCCATCCATTTCTAATTTCATAAGATACTTCCTGCAGGTTTCTGTATCTTTCTTGAGCAGCTGTTCTACGTCTGCTTGAGATATATCCATAATTTGTGCTATCTGCAGAATCAAGTTCTCTTCTGTTCCATACTCTGTTTGTTCTGTCTTAAAATCATCTTCTTCAAATGACAATCTCTTTTGTTCTTTTGCTTTTTCATGGAAGTTTGTATTATAACTCTTATACAGTGTGTTTTCTTTACTAATCAGTGCATCGAACATTACTACTTTTTTATTCCAAACCATAACCCCTTCCCCGATATTTCCTGTAGACAATGCTCTAAATTCTTTTGAAGAAAATTCTTGAATCGCAGCAAGGCTCTGTGCATCCACACCGCCCTGATCAAGAAACACTTTATAGGAACAGTTCTGGAACAGCTCAATCAACGTCTGATTTGACAAAGCTGCAGTCACGTTCTGCATTGCCATCGTTACAATTCCACCGAACTTTCGGAATGTGATAACCGCATTATTAAGCTGTCTTGCACTTCCCGGTTTCTTAGAGATAACCTGTGTTTCATCAATTACAAGATGCGTTGCTTTCTGGAATCGTTTGTTATAATCCATACGGATTGACAGATAATGCAAAATCGTAACCATGACAGCCTCCCAGTTGTTTTCTGGTACATTAGACATTCCAAATCCAATCATGCGTCTGTTAAGGCTCACATTCGATGCATGTGCTAACATATCACAGCTACCTATCGTATATTCCTCTAAGCTGTTATAAATCACCCGGATAAGTCTTTCATCATGGTCATTATCAACTTTCTGCAATTCTTCATATATCTCTTCTCGCAGCCACAAAAGGGTTGGTTGTTTTTTCAAATTCTTTTGTTCAAAAACCTTTTTAAACATTCTCTCTGTACATCGGCTGATAATAGAATCATGTTCTTGTGTCACATTGATATTTTTCATTGCAGCTGCACACAATGTCTTAGCATACTCTGTCTGAGCAGAAATGAATTTTCTTTGTGTAACAGACGATGAGTGAAACACTTCTTCGGACACTTCAAATCCATTTAAAAAAATGCCGCTTTTTGGTGTAAGGTCAAAATAACTTCCGTTGTAATTTTCAACAATATCACGAAACTCATTCTGTGGGTCAATAATCATGATATCATCATCTGTAGCAAGCAATGTTTGAGACAGCTCAGTAAGTTTTATCAGCATGGATTTTCCAGAACCGGAAAATCCTACAATGATTCCATGAGGATTCGGCAATTTCTTTCGGTTTCCTACTACAAAATGCTTCGTAGTACGATTCAATCCCATCATCTGCCCTCCCGCTTCAATGACATCCTGAGCAAAATAAGGCTGAAATGCTACAAGGGATGATGTTAAGAAAAATCTCATATAATCTACTTGTCTGCCACCAATCGGAAGTGCCGTATTCCATGCTCTTATCTGTGTATAATCGCAGGTTTCCAGAACAACACCTTCCCGTTTTCCGATTGCCTGCATTTCTTTCATACGTTCTGCTAATTCTTCTTCATCATGGGCTGTGATCACAACTAACAAATTTAAAAAGAATCCTTTTTCGTCATTTTCATCAACCTGGTCGATATAGGATTCTATCTCGCTTTTCTTTTTCTCTCGTGGATAAGATGCACTGATTGCCGGAATACCTGCATTTCGTTTCTGTTCAATTTCTTCTGTGATTGCTCTTTCGTTATTGACCTGTGCATTGACCAGCTTATCATTTACCAGATCTGTTTCAACCGGAGCATAATCCAGTGTAAGAAATGAAGGATAAGAAACGTTCGACAGCGAACGGACAAAACTATCTGAATCTATTGCCTGCCGGTAACGATGACCAAAAAGCACTGTAACATAGGTATCTCCCATCACCATGAAATTCTGATATTGCTTGATACTTCTCGGCAGGATATCGTTTTTCCAGTCCTTTTGATGTTTTTTCTTATTAGACGGCATACTGATATATTCCTGTTGTTCTGGATTATCCGGACAAATCAGTTTTTGGAGTGATTCAAGACGTTCAAACGTATTCAGCTTTTCAATACGACTTCCCCATCCCAAAAAGGCTTCCATAATCGTTGTTTCAATCGCATTGAGATACACTCTGGCATTGGTTTCATTATCTGCTCTTGCTGTTATGGTAAGATAACGCAGAGTTGTTACATTCGGATTTGTTTCATCTATCCTTTCATCCTGCCACTGCCGTATTCCTTTCGCAATGGCTGGGTATTCATCTTTATTTTTTTCTGCTCTTATGGATTCTAAAAACTCATCCATACTCTGATATTCATTGGCCAAGGTAATCTTAAATTCTACATCCATTGAATTGAGCCAAAACATCAAGTTCATTAAAAAGGCTTTCTGTTCCCCTACATTTTTATTGATATAATTAATATCTTCAAAAATATAGCATCGGTCATAAACAGCATTTCGTTGTTTCGGCTCAATTTTAAAAATTCCGTTCTCATATACCTTATCAATCTGAAGAGACTGCTTCACATTTTTCGGAACTTTCACAACTGGCATTGTTTTGCTTTTTTTTGATAAAAACAAGCTGTTTCCGTTAAATATTGACATCGTTATTTCTTCCTCCTCTTTTTGGAATTATTCGGCTCAATAATGCATTTTGTATCCATAGTAAATACTCTGTGAGATGAAAGGCTTCTCTCTTCCATCTCACAAGGCAGTTCCTTTGTCTGCATATAAAACCAGATATTTTTTAATGATTCGATCCATGTATGTCCTTGATGCTTCACCATTGCAAGATATAATATAGGAGCCATAAAAGGAATACCGGCATAAATACAAATATTAATCGCAAGCCCGGTTGCTTTCCTTACAATTATTGCGATTGTTCCTGCCACAAGCAGTGCGACCGCTCCGTATAAAAGTTCCCTTGCCGTAAAGCCTTTCCACAATTCATTTTTATACTGTTCTTCAAAATCCTTATTCAAATCTATTTTCATGAATTTACCTCATCTTCTATCTTTACAGATTAAATGTTTTATTAAGGAACGTTGATGCTCCTTTTACTGAAACTGCCATTAAAATCATATAAATCATAGAATTTAATGCTTGTGCAAATCCGTCAAAATGTTCCAGTATTACATTTTCAGCCGTAAATATGGTAACCCCTGTCATGATTCTTCCTGCAATAGCTATTACTAATGCAATAATGACAATCTCAAATGTATTTGACAGAAAGCTCTTAACCCAGGCATATGCTGTACTTTCAATTCCCCGTCCACCAGTTAAGGTAGGCATTGCAAGAGGAAACGTTACAACCAAAATATATAATTTGATGTAACGACCATACAATGTAAGCAGAATCAAAAATGCACATACTATTGCGACAATAAAATAAAAGAGTCCGAATACCCAAAAAAATATTCTGGAACCCATATCAATATCCCCGGTAAAGAATGACGGCGAATCAATCATGACCGCCGTCCCTGCCATTGCGGATGCCATTTGAAATATTGTTCCAATGATTCGTAATCCACTTACTAACAATACATTTAAGATTACAACTTTTATTAATGCTTCAATCATAAGTTCCAGTGTCATATTTTCCTTAAAATTTCCCACAGCTTTGAAAAATCCCATCATAATAAACAAATCCATGCTCATAACTCCAATGGATAATGCCCACGGATAAAGCTCCGTCTGTACATAATTCCATGCAATAGCGGAAAACCCTTGTGGTGTCGTCTGCATCATACCGATACATGCAGACATCACCACATTCCATATTGCGTTTGCTGTTGCATAAGACGGACTGACTAACAATGATGTACTGAGAAAACCTGGCAACCAATCTGGCATCTTTTTTCCTCCCTCCTACTTATGCTACTCCAACACTTTGTTTAATAATAGGAATAAGCTGCGATGCGATAGTAGTAACTAATCCAGCCGCAACACGTTTAAATGCCATAGACTGTGCACCACCATCTTGCATATTCATAGACTGTCCCCATTCAAATACTCCCCATAATAAATACAGACTTCCAATTGATGATACAATTGCAGCAATTAGACTGTAGATTGTATCAAATCCATTTTTTATTATTTCGTCTCCCGTAGCAGCAAATACCTGACACCCTACCTGCAGTGTAATCGCAAACGACATCATTACTGAAAGCACCATAAATGTTGCAATCTGCTTTTTACTTATTTTCATCATTTTCTTTTGCATCTCTTAATCCCTCCCAAAATGTAAAACTTTTATGAAAATAAAGACTAATACAATAAGTAAAACCGCAAATGTTCCAAATCCTACAAACCCTTTCCATACACCCGGTGTAAGTATTGCAGCAATAATTCCTGCAGCAATGCTTAAAATAAACGCTACTGCAACAGTTACTTTTAATTTCCAATTACTTCTTCTCATGTTAAATTTCTCCTCTCTTATATAAAACTGCAGTTATTCTGTCTCTTCCTTACACGGAAGTCTTCTGATCTTCTGCAAGTCCAGTATCAAGATTTCCGTAATGACATTCTCTGTATCGTTATCTGACAAGTACCGATACAATGCCGTTTCGTAATCTTTATAATGACTGTGTTTCAGATAATCTTTTGACGCACGCAGCCTTTTTGCCACTTTTCCTTTTGGATATTTTGTCAGAAGATAATCCAATGTTTCATTGATATTTTCTGTTTTTTTATATTCCTCCCGAAATTCGGTATAAAACTGTTCTGGAAATTTTATCTTTCTAAAATGCCCTGCATAGTAATATTTTTTTTGTTTTGTGACAAAGAAAAAAGCGATTGCCCCAACTAAGCAAACGCCTGCAAAACCACCGAAGATAATCCCTGTCCCCATATACTGTAAAGCTGTCATATGTACTCACCTCTACTTCTGACGGAAACAGTCACTTACTTCATGTACTTTATTCATTAAATTTTCCGGAGTCATTGTATTACTGAAATATCCGGATGCATATACTTTTCCCTCCTGCTCATCATACCGGAATTTTACTGTCGGATGCTGTGTATTTAATCGAACCAGAAGTTTATCTAAAGTCCAGCTTTTCTTTTTCGGAGTCGAAATATCAAAGGCTGCAGGCTGTGAAAATATAAAAGCATAATCCAGATTATTGATATTAACATGAAGCTGTTCACCATCCTCAGAATGTTTGATTTCGGAGGAAATGTATTTTGCTTCATTTTTGGATAAATAATTCTGTAATATGGATGCTGTCAGTTCTTCAAACACCTCTTCATGTGTTTCTTTTTCTTTTCTGCCAAATGTCGGAACATAAGCACCTTCTGTTGTACCGAAATTCGGTACATCCTCTTCTTTTGGTGCTTCTTCTGTCTCCTCTTCCTTATTCATTGAGATATTTGATACTAATGTTAGCAGCCTGTTTTTTTCCTCTTCTGCTTTCTGTATATTTTGTGAAAGCGTTTCTACTTCATTCTGCAATTTTTCATTTTTATCACGCAGCTCCTCATTATCGTCTTCCATATTTTGAAGCTTTTCTTCCAGTTCTTGAATCTTTTCCTGGCAGGCTTTATTTTCTTCCTCTAATGTCTGCAATTCTTCCTGATCTATCTTCTCTGTCCCACCAAGTAATGATTCAAAAAATTGTACGGATTCTTTTCCGGGTTCTCCATTCACATCCAGCATCAAGCCTAGCATATCTAATTTATGTTCAAATTCTTCTTTTTTCTGTTGTGCTTGAATCCCTTCATTTTTCGCCTTTTCTAGCTGTACCCGGTATTGTACCTCTGCCGCATCTTTTTTTGCTTGAAACTCCTGTTGTTCTTTCTGTAACAGTCCACGTTCCACGTCTATCTGCTTTCGTTCTTCACATATCTGCTGATACCAGGTCTGTTGGTTCTGTTCCTCTTTTTTCAGTTCCTCTCGTTTCTTTTCCTGCTCTTTAGCAGCTCTTTCTAACTCGCTTTTTTCCTGCTTAATCGCTTCAAGCAAGTTATTCAATCCATTCTTCTGTTTTAAATACTCTTCTTCTCTTTGACGGAAAAGCTTCTCCCGTTCCTGGTATATTTCATTCAGATTTTGATAAAATGGATTCTGGTTTGTATCCATATTCATATTCTGTCCTCTCCTTTCTTTAACTTATATATACAGACACAGATTGCAGTTATTGATGTACCAAGTAAGACCGAAAGAATCAGAATTTTTTCTCCATCCCCCGTTTGTGGCGGGATTGTTTTTTGTGTGCTGTTTTCCTGTATGACTTCCTTTTCCTTTGTATCTTGCTTTACTACTTCTTTTTTTTCGTATACGGTACATTTTATAGTCTGATTATACTTTTTCTTATTTTTATCATAATAAGTATATTTGATCGGATAAGTACCAACTTTCGAAGTGTCCACAGCCGTTACATCCACTTCTGCTTTCGTCACATTTGTATTTCCTTGAATGTGATAGATTGTATCTGGCAATTCACTTCCTCTTTCAATTTTGATATCTTCAAGTCCTATCAGTTCTGCTTTTTCCAACTCTTGCTGTTTTATATCTGTACCTGTTCTGAGCATAAAAAAAGCACCGAATCCACATCCGATGCCTAGTATTACAATTACTATCGTTATGATTATTCTCTTCATCGAGTCTCTCTCCTTACAGAACAAGTTTTTCTTTCGTAACTGTACAATTTACAACGAGTCGATATGGTGTATACGCATATCCGGTACAGGTTGACAGTGTAAATGTCTGTATATCTTCCCCATCCATGCTCCAATCGTCTTGAAATACCGGATCGGTCTTATAACAAGAATATACAGACATTATTGTAAGTCCTTTTGTTCGTTCTGGCGTATAAACATATATACTCTGATTTCCAGTCTCATCAATCGCAAGTTCATCAAGCCGTCCAAATATCTGACCAGACACCATGTTATGTCCGAAAAGGCAGATATGCGGGTCTGACAACTTCTCATCTGTATGAGCGAACGTAAATACTGAACCTAAAATGCTGTATGTTCCGTCAAAACTTTTGCTTAAATATTCGCTATCTGTCCTGCCACGAAGAATTGCTTCATCCACACCAATTTGTGGGATATAGAGCCACCCGATAATATCTGGATTTACTTGTTTTAATAAGGTAAAGTCGATTTTCCGGTTCATCGGATTGTTCAAATCCTCTTCTTCTATCTCCTGTGATACAACAGCTTTTTTTATTGCTTCATGGCTTATTTTTGCATCCATGAAGGGCTTATGTTCCCGATACGCAAGGATTCCGAAACACACCGCCATCCCTAATAAGACCACAATAATGAATCTGTATACTCTGTTTCTCATCTACTGTTTCCTCTTACGCATTAAAATTGTACATCCAACTGCACCAATCACACATACACACGCAGCACCTACATATTTCCACGTATTATCTTCCAGATTTGTTTGCGGTGCAACATTGTTTCCTTTTTCCGGTTTCGGTGTATGCTTCGGCTCGATCACAACATCATACAGCATATTCCCATCCGAATCACTCCATGTAGGAATTGCAATCAATGCAGGTTCAACTGTGTCATACGTTGCTGAATCTTCTGCAGAAATGAGATACACTCCCACTTCCAGATTGTTAAAGACTGCTTTTCCGGATGGGGAAGTCGTATTGAAAGTTGTACCCTTTCCAGCTTTTTCGATTAATTTTTCAGCAGCATTTTTTAAGTCATTTGAATTTTCTACTGCATTTAGATCTATTCCAGTATCTTTATATTCCTTTATGAGTACATATTCTCCATGAACAATATCTGCTACTTTTTGACAGTTGATTTTTACATTACTTTTATCAGTACCCGCTTTTCCATCTGTCAGCTCAACTTGAATACTTCCAGTTTTTGCTTTGTCAACCTGCGTTAATATAGTTTTATCCGGTAAGGTCTGTTCTCCAGAGGAAGTCGTTGTCTTATCAACAACAAGCTCACTGTCTTTTAATGTCGTTGTATCTGCCGCATGTACAGTTAAGGTTCCGAGAGCTGCAAAAACACATACTGCAGCTAGTACATGCTTATATTTTCCCATCTTCATATGTCTCCCTTCTGTTCCAAAAATACAATCCAAGTGATATTGCAGCAAACATAAATGGAAGAATGAAAAAGATAAGTTCCCGGATGGATGGTATTTCCTGTTTAATCGCATCGTGTTGGACTTTCTTATATTCCACACGCTTTCCTGTCACCAGTAATCTGTGCGTATTGATTCCGTATGGTGTACAAGTAACCAGTGTCACTAAATCTTCTCCTGCTTCAATCTGCAGACTGGATACATCTTCCGGCTCTACAATTTGAATCCTGCTCACCTTATATGCAAGCGTTTCATTTCCAGTCCGGATAAAAAATAAATCACCCTTTTTCATTTCATCTAATCGAATCAATAATTTTGAACTCGGCAGTCCTCGATGTCCAGTCAGAACACAATGTGTGTTCTCTCCACCCACTGGAAGGCTTGTTCCCTGCAGATGTCCGATACCATTTGAAAGTGCACTATCATCTGTTCCATGATAGATTGGCAGTTCCACATTGATTTTCGGTATATCCAGACTTCCCATTGTGCCGTTTCCGGAAACATTCAATTGTTCTTGATAACTTTCGTCACTCAAAATCTCCGTATCGGAATTATCTACGATTGCTCCACCCGTCTGATACAGCATATCATTATATGCAGCTGCATTATCCATGATTTCCTGCAATTTAGTATCATCCTTCTTGTTCACTGCATTTTGATAGGTGGCAACGGCATCTGACTGATGCCGCTGCTCGATTACATTCCACATGATCGGCAGACAACAGAGTACAAATCCGATTAGGAATATGACTCTCGTGCCCCATTTGTTTCGCATGTAATCTCCTTTCCTTTTAGCTTAGATTTCTTCGTCTTTCTTACGTCCTTTTGCAATTGCAAAGCTCATAAGAACAACACCAGCTCCAAGCATAACCACAACTGTAGATGTACCAGTAATAGGAAGTTTCTTTCCTACCTGGTTCACGATGGTAATGTTAGCAGAACCATCTTCCACATTTGTTGTTAATGTTTTATCCTCTGATTTGCTCAAGCCATTATAGAATGTCTTGATATTTGCTTTTGCATCAAATGCTGTAAGAGTTTTGTCAGTTGCACTTTCCCCTTTTACATAAGTATCACGGGCTGTTGTAAATGTTGCTTTTAATTCCAATTTGATAGGGTCTTTTAATAAACGATATCCGTCTGGAGCATCTGTCTCTTTCAGATAGTATGTTCCACTGTCAAGACCATAGATATTGAATGTACCATTTGCATCAGATACCATTTCTACTGCTGTATCTGGTTTTGTACCGCCAGTATGGTCTTTCCCTCCGATGGAATCTCGATTGATTACAATATAGCCATCCTGCCCTGATTTTACATATACTTCATTCTTGCAGTCTGCATCGCTGTAAAGATGGAATTTTGCTCCATCCAGAACCTTGTCATGGTCATTTGTTTTGATTGGGTTTAATCGGTATGTAAAGCATACTACTGTATCCCATGGTGTATAACCAGTTTTTCCATCTCCCGTTGAATCTGCATCATTTGAGAACTCAAGACGAACATCATTTTCAAATCCCGGACGTCCTGTATTTTCTGCCGCTTTATCATTCAGTGTTGCATTATATGTCAATGTTACATTCTGTCCATAAGTATTTTCTTTTCTTGTATCTACTTCATCAAACTCTCTGTCCACGATTGCTTTCAAGTCTGTGATTGCAACCACGAATGTATCTCCATTCCCTGGTTTTTCTGTTACTGTAAACTCCGCATTGTTCAGAGTATATGTTTTTGCTTTTCCATTTACTTTTCCGGAAATCTCAATCTTTACACTGTTTTTATTGAATGTCAGTGCATCATTCATAATATCGTGCCATGCATAATAATAAGTATCAAATCCGTTGATATCCGGCACATTTGATGTGAACTTATATGGTACTGTCTGACCAATCTCATAATCACCAATGTCATTCCATCTGTCTGCATTTGTAATTCCGGCATTTGCATCATCTTCCTGGATTTTCTTTACAATGCTTGGGTAATCTGATTTAATCATGATCTGTGCTGCAGGGTTTGCAGTGTTTACCATACACAGTGAACTTGCAGCGTGTGTTCCTTCTACATTTGATACTTCATCAATTACATAGTAACCATACTGCAGACCATCCAGACGGATAGAATTGTCAGAACGGACATTCTTTACATTTACCACTTCCGGTGCAGCATTTAATTTTACAATCTCATCTCTCAGATTTTCAATGAAATAACGAAAAGCACTGTATCTGCTTTCCAATGTCTGGTCTGCTGTAGCACCTTCCACCGGATAATTATTTAAAGACTGAATATAATCAATGACCTGATATTCTGTAACGTCAGCTGCAGAAATTGTTGTTCCTGACTTTGTGAGAGCTTTTGCTACTACATTCTTTAATGCCTGCTCATAAGTTGGATTAATTGTATAGTTAATAGACTCTCCGCCTTTTGCATTTTCTGCATTGAAAAGTTTATATACATTAAACTTCTTTCCTACCAGTGTCTGTCCTTCATTTCCAGTAATATCAATATGTGCCTGTCCGCTACCCATTGTAGCAACACCTTTTACTGTACTGTATTCTGTTCCATCCGCTGCACATACAACAGCCATATCATTCTGGAACATAGACATTGGAATTGAACCAACTACACCTGTAAGTGCAAGTGTTCCAGTTAATGCTAACGCTACTCTTTTTTTATTATAATTTTTCGTTCTTCCCATTTTCCTTATCCTCTACTTTCCCTTTCTTTAATTGACGGAGCAATGCTGTGATCATGCAGGCAACACCGATAGCTACCAGAATCAATGTGGTATGTGTTCCGGTCTCTGGCATCTGTAATCCAGTCTGGTTTACTACCTTCAGATTCACAATCCGCACATGCACTGTCCCTTCAATCGCATAATCTCCTGTTGATGTTGTATGAAGTTCTCCATTCACATAATATTCATACTGTCTCTTATCATTGATTTTTGTATATACTTCATATACATAATCATTTCCTTTTGCATCCTTTGGGATTCGATAACCTTGTGGAGCTTTCGTTTCTTTCAGATAATATTTTTTCTCAACTGTTAATGGCTCTGTGGTCGCAACTCCATTGCTGTCAGTAACAATTTTCGCAAGTTCTGTACGGCAGTCTTTGTCCGTGTAAATGGTAAATTCTGCACCTTCCAGTGTTTTCCCTTTTTCATTCACTTTCGTGACTTTCAAAGTATATGGTGCTAACGTATCTTCAACGCTCAATGATGCTGTTCCATTTGGCTGAACTACAAACTGCATGGAATTATCTGCAGCTGTATTAGAGTCCAACGTGATCTTATTATCCTTTGCCACTGTAAATGTTACGATTCCTGCATTTACTGTATACTCATCTGGTGCAGATACTTCTCGGATTTTATGCTGTCCATAGCCTAACGCTTTGAATTTGCATGTTCCATTTGCATCTGTTGTCACTGTCTCAGTCGTTCCGTCCGGTAACGTATGCTCAAATACTGCCCCTTCGATTGCATAGTCCTTGTTCTTTTCTTTTTTCACGATGTTCAGATCAAGTGACTGTTCTAATACTTTTGGCTCATTGTAGGTATAGACAAACTCTGAACCATTATTGTTACTGGTAATCTTGACTGTAAACACTTGTGGATTTATCAGATATCCTTCTGGTGCCTGAGTCTCTTGCATGGTCAATGTTCCTATTGGCAAACTCGGATTTCCATCTGGTGACATATATAATTCATCACCAGAATCTAAATATTTCTTCTCATAATAACAAAAGCCATTCTCGTTTGTTCTAAATACCCATGTTCGAGTTACTTTTTCCCCATCTGCAGCCGGATCAGAATCAGACTGTACTCCTGCATAGAATTTTACAGTGAACAATGCACCTTCCATTGGCAATGAGCCTTCCGGCTTATTCATATTGGTCTCTTTATCCACTTTTCCAAGCAAAACACCGACCGGGTCCATTGTTGGCTTATCTGATACTTTTAAGACATATGTCTCTCCTGCTTTAATCTGTATGGTATGTACTGTTTTATCCAGTGCATACCCTTTTGGTGCATCACCCTCCCGTACATAATAGGTTCCTGCATCTAATGTAACAGTATTTGAATCTCCATTTTCATCTGTTGTCATGGTTGCAACCCATGAAGCATCCGAACAGTTCGAATTTCTATAAATTCCATACGTCGCACCTTTTAAACTATAACAGCTATTTCCGTCTGTAATTTCTGGATTAGACGAAGTCTTTTTAACCTTACAATACCCTTCTGGTGATGGCTCTACCCATACAATATCTTGTTGGGAATTATAAGCAACATATACTGTGTATCGAGACATATAACTCTGTAATGCTCCATTTGTTGCCATTTGATATTGGGTCATTGCAACCATTTGTTTTACACCATTTGCCATACTAACAGACAAGCCAGTTAAACTTCCATTGTATGCATATCCAATAGCTGCATGACAATATGCGTACATATTATTGTCTCTTTCATTAAAAATATTTTTTCCTAAAGCTTGATACAACTCTGGAATGACATAACATAAAATGAGAGCCTTGATTGTATCACTGTTTAATTTTGATACTGTGAACTGTCCGCTTGGAGTATCGGAATTGGGTTCTGCACAAAATCCTAAATGATTTCCTGTTTGTGTTGCTACGCTAAATTCACAAGTTCCCCATGAACCATATGAATGTCCCGCTCCTGGTGTAATTGTTGCAATAGAACCTTCTGCAGACAATAATGCAATTCCATCATTTTGATCGGCTTCATCAGAAACAATTGCCTCTCCTATAATTTCACCTTTTACATTCTTACCTAACTCATCTTCTGGAATCATTTCTTTTAGTGCTGCTTCAATTTCCTTTATATCTTGAGTTTTATTTGAATCTGTTGCTCCAACTGTTAGAACTGAACTACTAATGAAAACAAAAACTCCCATTAATGCAATCAGGCGTTTTATTTTTTTCATCCTTATCCTCCTTTCACTGTTTTCCTATAGATTTCTTTTTATAGGAGGTGCCCTGGAATATCTTCCCCTGCTCATATCTTCCTTTCCTTTCTTTAAATTTTTGTACAAAAAAAGAACCATCTGCTGATGATTCTCTTTTTGTACCGAAATTCGGTACATATTATATTTTACTATGGAATGCCCCATATCCCCAAAATGTAATACAACATATAACCGATATAATTGCTCGTAATATCGGATTATCTATAAATGCAATTAATAAAATAATCGTAATAGTCAGTAACATCAATATTCCCAATACTTCTACAAGCTCTTTGAATCCCATATCAACATAGAGGATATTGTTTATACGTCTTATTCCTAATATAATTCCAACAATTATTAAGCACAAAGTTATCGCAAAAAATTTAATCGGTAAATAGTTTTTATAACATAGCATTTCAAAATCATCCGAAAAACTATGACTATACAGTAACTCTTCATTTAACCTGCTCAATTTTATCAAGAAAAAAATCGTTGTAATAAAATAGGCTATTTCCAAGAAATACTTTTTAATTTGTGTTTTTATCTTCATCTTCCAAATTTTTATTTTCTTTCCTCTCCTCTTGAATTAATTCAATCAAAAGCAATTGCTTATAAATTCTATATAAATTTCTCATATAATTTGCTGCAAATATCAACACAATTATAGTAAGAAACATTGTAAGTATCAATGTGATTTCAAAGTAAGTAATTGCATATCTTGTTTCATCCATAATCACTGTATATTTTATTATTTGCTGGATAAAATTTTGAAATAAACTCCACACATCACTCACTACAGCCATTATCACTGTAATTAGAAATAATGTCAATATTTGTTTATTATGCTCATACCTTGATTTTAAATTAATATATTCGAGCTTTAATTCCGTTTCTGATAATACTCTCAATTTTTCTAATGCTTTTTTCTCTTTCTGATATGTTCTTTTTTTCCGTTCTTGCAGAGAAATATACATTACACATTTTCTGAAACACTCTTTTAGCTTCATTTTATTTTTCTCTCCTTCAAAAGCGTACAAAAAAAGAACCATCTGCTGATGATTCTCTTTTTGTACCGAAATTCGGTACGCATCCTATCTTATTTTCTTGCTCCGCAGGAACAAACATATCCATCCACTACTGTTTCATCCCATGCTGCACTATCCTGCACCCAACGGGTTCCATAGACTGCATCATGATGTACGGTTGTTGTTACTGGGCGTGTACCATATTCAATATGCCAGCCACCTCCCTCATATGCTAATGCATGTGCTTTTGTATGTTCATCTATACAATCTGTAATGTCTGCTCCACATACATTGCAACATTCCCATGCATAATCTTCGTATGTAGTTACCTGCTCATCCCAAGCTTCCTGCACTACATACTGTTCGTTATGTCCGGTTGCTTCATGATGTACCACATGTGTCTGTGGAACATAATCGTGCTGATGTGCCGGCTTTGAAGGTGCAGGTGTAGAATTTTCTTGATTATTTCCGCTGTTTGTATTTGTCGATGGCTTTGATGTTGAAGGTTTTGTTTCCGCTGGTTTCGAAGCTGCAGGTTTTGAAGCTGCAGGCTGCGATGGTGTTGCAGTATTAGTTGGATTATCCTGCTTTTTATCGGAAGAAGAGCTTTCTGTCTTACTTGAAGTATCTTTCTTTGTCTCTTCTTTCTTTGTCTCTTCCTTTTTTGTTTCTTCTTTCTTTGAGGTCTCTTCTTTTTTCTCTTCTGTTTTCTTATCGGTCTCTTCTTTCTTTGTATCGTTTGAAGCAACTTCTTTATCGTCTTTTACTTCCACTTTGCTATCGTCTCCGACAACTGCCGAACCATTATTAAGCAGATCATCCGCTTTATCTTTATCTGCTACAGTGACATCTACTGTATCTTTGATGGTATTCTTATCACTTTCCTGCTTATTATCGGTTGTTGTGTCTTTGCTTTCCGTATCTTTACTTTCTGATGCATTTGTTTCTGTCTTAGTGTCTTTCACTTCATCTTTAGCTGTAGTCTCTGTTTTATTATCGGTTTTGCTTGTCTCTGTTTTCACCGCAGATTCCGTTTTGGCATTATCGGTTGTTGTCTCTTCTTTCTGAACAGCAGTTTCATCTTTTAATTTCACTGTAATTGTAAGCGGATATGTTCCTGCTTTGGTTGAATCCACTTTGCTATCGTCTACTGTGACAGATTCTACGTTATCTTTTTGGCTTTCTGATACCATACTGCTTACGGCTTTTTCCATATCCAGATTTTTTGCATCTTTTACAATTACAATCTTATCCGCTTTTTCAATATATTTTTTGATAGCATCATGATTTGATGTTGTTTTCTTCGTTGTTGCTACTGTTGTTGTCTGAACTTTTTTACTTTCTGTTTCTGTTGTTTTGTTTTCTCCACATCCAACTACTGATGCAGAAACAACTACGGCTGCTAACATAATTGCGACTATTTTGCTCTTCATTTCTCATTCTCTCCTTTTTCAGTATCTCTTTGTACCGAAATTCGGTACAACTATCTAAATTCGTGGTGCCATATTTTTCACCTTTTTAGGCTTTACTTCCGATACTGGAACAATAAAACCTTCCATGAGCTTTTTATATTCTTCTTGTTCACTCTTAAAGAAAGATAATAATTTTTCATATTCTCCTTGTTGCTGTGCAACATTCAAGCACTCATAATATTCTGCTTTTCTTGTATCTTCTATAATCACCGGAGCAATCCGATTCTTTAAACACTCCCTAAATACAATGATTCTTCCAACTCGTCCATTTCCATCTTGAAAAGGATGTATTTTTTCAAATTTTGCATGGAATATGGCAATATCTTCAATGGTATGATTTTCTTTTGCATTATAGGATTCTAATAACTCCTGCATATCATCTTCTACACATGCAGGAAGAGAAGTTTCTATATCCGAAACAGTATTCATTCTATTTTTATATTCCCCGACTGGATAACCATTCGCCAGATCCTCGAATACTCCTGCTTTCAAGTAATAGTGATACTCTTTAATCAATGTCTGACTCAGTGTTTTATCATACGTTTTCAGCATATGATTAAACATTGTAAAATGTCCCGTCGTTTCCTCAATATCTTTTGTCCGAAAGATTGTACCATCTGCTGTAATCGTTCCAGTTTCAAAAATAGATGCTGTCTGTTTCTCTGTTAATGTGCTTCCTTCAATCTTATTTGAATTATAAGCTAACTTACGTTGTGTATAAGCGTAAATGCCACCTCTGTCATTTTTCTCTGATTCTATCTCAAATCGTTTTAGTAATAAATTCACCAATTCCTTTGTTTCCACTTTCTGCTCACCTTCTTATTTATTATTTAATTTGTACCGAATTTCGGTACAACATATTCTATTGATAAGTTGCTTTTCTCTTGTTGTATTGCTCTATTTTCCGATGATATTTTTTGATATAGCGTGCTTCGGCTGGTTTATCATATTTTTTTAATAGCAAAACGAAAATAACTATACTTATTCCACATAAACTATATCCTACAGTAGCGTTTAGCCAGTCTAATGCACTGGAATAAAATTCTAGTGTCAAGACTGTACCAAGTCCACTCCATATTGCAAATTGTGATACTGCTATAAGAATCACATCCTCTTTTTCCTCTTGTTTTTTCACAAATTCTTCAAAAGTTTCTGCTTTTTTCATCTTCAATTTCACCTTTCCTTGCTATTACATAACGTACCGAATTTCGGTACAACATAACCTATTGATAAGTTGCTTTCATCTTATTGTACTGCTCTAATATTATACGTGTAATCTCATTATCTCCGTATTCTACATCCGGATGAAAAATACTTAGCAACGCTTTTTTTCGTTCAGACAAACTTTCCAATGAATCGCAGTTTTTAAAGACATCCACCTCTTGATTCGTTTTCTTAGAATGATTCAGTTGCCACTCTGCACGCTCATACAATAGTCGGAAATGGTCTCTTTCTTCTTCGAGCTTTTTAATCTCATCATCTCTGGATTCCGTACTATCCTGATATTCATTGGAAACTCCCAGTAAAATTTCGTACTGCTTTGCTTGTCGCTGCCAATGTTCCAGAGCATCTTTTAAATCTTTCAGTTCTTTTTTGTCATACTGTATGTTCTTTTCTAATAATTTATTATATATTTCCAAATCGGTCTTTTGTTTTTCCAATACGTCGCATTTACAATTCCATATAAACTCACTTTGTTTGATTTTTTTCATTTCATCTTCTTTTTTACGATGCATATGAATATCTTCAGTGATTAAAATTCCCCATGCCATAATCAGCCACATCATCCAATAAACCCATTGGAAAGATATTAACGAAAGGACACTGAATACCAACATGCAAAGAGCAAATATCAATGGTATTATCTTTGAGAAAATAATGGAGGAGGTGAATCTTAAAAAACAACAAACAAACCACAATCCAACAAATACCAAAAGAATATATTGTACTTTCTTATCCATGATATTTTCATGTAAAAACATTAGTTTTAAAAAGTATTTTATAAAAAGTTCCTTCATGCTGCTCCTCCTCTCAAAATTTTTAACACTATTTTCCCATAAATGCGTAAGGATTTCCTACTTTCTTTGTCCATATAATAATGGAAGTACTTCGCACGTCTCACCCGGAGCTTATGCGGTCGGTCACTGGCAGGGCGGCAACTACTCCAGATTCCATATAGTACGGGGCATGCTTATCTGGATTTTGCAGGTAACTGCCCTTTTCTAATTTGTCTTTATCTTGTTCCTATTCTGTTTATGGTTATTAGTTCTGTGTTCTCTTTTTTCCGCATATAGTACAGTAATAAGCTGTTTTCGTCTCTGGTTCTACTTGAATCGTTGTAAACGCTCTACTGTCCTCTTTTTGATGTTTTGATTGTTCCTCAACAGATATATTCTTTAAATGTTCCTCAAATTCTTCACTCGTTCCTACAAACTCACATTCAGAACAATTATAAATTTCTTCATCATAAGTATATCCTGGCTTTGTGGTAACTGTCATTAACTTATAGTCGTGTTTTCCCGTTGAGCAAACATTTGTTTCTACTGTTCCATATATTTTTTCTATTTTATAGTCAACTAATTTACTAATTACTAATAAAATGCTACCTACCGAAACAATCCACAGTACAATAATAAGCAGCACTATCTTCAAATTCTTTTTCATGAACTTTTTCCTCTCTTTTAATTGAAAATAATCTCATTTTTAACAATTTCTTCTGCCTGATGTCTGATCTGGTTCATATGTCTTGTCCAAGCCATTCCATCTTTTGCTTTATCCGGTGCCGGGTCATTTTTTAACAGCTGTTCTTCCAGGACATCCATTCGATCATCTGCGTTCTTCTGGATATCAATCAAGTGTTGATTTAACTCATCCATTAAAAGCATGGAAGAATATACTGCCGGCTTATGTTCCTGGAGATATCTCTTTCTCATCATTCCCCATCTTCCAATATATCCGTCTACCTTATCCAATGCGAGGTTCGGTAACAGAAATTCGCCTACTTGAATGTATTCCAATTTAGGAATCCCGTCTTCATCATATTCTGAATTTTCAACATTTGTCATTTTCTTCTCCATCCTCTTCTCCTCTCTGTTCAGCCTTATTTGCTGATTCCTGTTTCATCTTTTCCATTCCAATGACATAAGCCATCAAACGTTTGACAAGAGGTGATATCTCTCTTGTTTCATGTTCCCATGATTGTAATGTACGATAAGGGACTTTAAAAGCATCACAAAATTCTTGTCTGCTTAATCCGGCTTCTTCTCTTATATCTTTTATATTTGTTTTCTCTACTTCACCTACGACACTATCAATATCTATGATTATTTTTTTATTATCTTCCATTCGTATCACCATCTTCTATATGTACAGTGTACATTTTTTCTAATTTCAATATATCATAGATAACAGAATTTTGCAACAAGCAATATGTACAGTGTACATATTTTATTGAAATAAAAAAAAGATTCAATCAGTATTTCCAATCAAATCTTTTTCAATTTCCATTTTGCTAATTATATTATAACAAAGACATTTTTATATATCTAGGTTACTTTAGGTACGCTTTTTTCAGAGCCATACAAATACTTACTTTAATTTCTCAGTTATTTTACAAGTATGTTTCTTCAGATACGTGGAACATATTCTTTTACTACACGCTTTCTTTTTCCTATGCTCTTTTCTTCCGCTAATACAATGTTTCCTCGCTCTTTCTGAATTTGATATGCTTTTGAAATAATATGTTCTTTTCTTTCTTTAAGCATAGTCAAATAAAATTGTTCTTGCATCATTGACATAGGTGTGTTTTTAATCACATTTTCTATTTTGTCCATATTCAAATGCTCCGCTACATATTGCAGCCCTTGAATACATTCCATATTTTTTGTTTCAGTCAAAAACTCATAATAATTAATTTTCTTATTGTTAATTTTTAATGCTGAATTTGGAAAAACATATAATCGACTTTCAATTTCTGCCCTGCAGTGAAGTATTTTTTCCATTTGTGTGTCTGTTAACTGTGGATACAAACAAGAACCATTATCATATACTGGAGCAATTCTTGTATCCCTTGTTAACTCATTTACTATAATACCCCAGTTCCCGTTATGTCTATCAAAATTTCCAAGAAATGCATCCGCTGCAAACATTCTCCAAAAATGCTGTCTAATTTTTTCCACCGCATATAATTGCTGTTCTTCTATTGATTGAAGCACCTCTGATAATTCTGTTCCGTATCCACTTAAACTACTATCTATACATGCGTTTTTTATCATTGCAAAATTTACAATTCTTTCTCCAGAATCACAAAAATCTTTGCACGCAACCACTGTCTTGTCATTATATAATCCTAATATTGTCTCTTGTGTTTCTATATCCAATGTTCGATAAATAGAGCTTGCAATATGTTCATTCAAACAGCCATTGGAATAATGCATTTCTGGATTATTTCTTGCTAATGCCGGAAATTTTAGCATATATCGCTCACCATTATATATTACACATATTTTTTTCCCATTTGCTCCATCATATACTCGTAGAGGTTCTATCTCACAATTCGAAAAATCAACCATCTGCTTCACACCCTTTCCATTCCTAAGTACATTTCTCTTAAATACCATGCATGGTCTTCTGATATGACTCCATCAACAAACGCTGAATTGATAGAACCATATAACTCACACCACAAGCAGTCATACGGGTATTTCCCTTCTTTCATAGCATCCAGATCATGCTGCAGATATGGTGGCAAATTTACTTCATAATATTCTTTCTTTTCTAATTCTTCCATTTTCTTACCTCTGCTCCATCATTTTATCCACTTCTGGTAATTATAGTATAGCAAATGTATTTTTGTTTTTCTAGGTTACTTTAGGTACGCTTTTTTGATTGTAATTATTATATTTGAGATTATCTTGCAAAAGATAGATTGAATATATGGTACATAAAATAAAGAATGAATACAGAATTAATATACTGGTTTGAGAAATTCGTAGTATATGGCATGGTTGAGAGCTTTGCAGCTTTTTTGAGTGCACAAAAATAGACTTCTAGTCGTTGATTTCTACATCTGCATTAGACTGACATCCAATCCTTTTCACTAATTATACTTTTGTTTTGGACTATCCATTAATTTTATACATACTTTTTAGACCATGTAATACGATAAAAAAATAAGGTTCTTGCACTGAACCATAAGCAAATAGAACGCAACTCTGCATTTTTCTGCAAATTCTTTAATTTTTTCCAGATTGTTTTCCATGTTTCTCCGATTACAACATTTTTTTCATATTTTTTGTACCAAAACGAGACCATGAACAGGCTGTTCATAGTTAGTTATCCAATTTAAGTGCCTGCCTAAGCATCTTATGGAAATATTTGATGTCAAACAGAGTACTTTCTTCCGCATGATTATGTAATACTGTACTGAATACGGAAAGCACATCTTTTCCCATTTCTCTGATAATTGAACGATATTGGTACATTAATTTACCTAGTTCAAGAGCATCTTCCTGCCTTTTTCTGGCTAATTGTTTACGTCTCAGTAATACAGTTCCGATATACTCTCGTTGCTGATCCACAGCTGTATTATTGCTTATGTAAGTGCTTCGCTTACCTTTTATAGCTCTTTTAGGCTTCTCAAACAGTTTCCCACCTAAAAATTTGATGAAATATTTTCCATCCTTTATACGGACAGAAAAATATTTACGCAATGTATGAAGATATATCTGGATGATTCTTTTAGATACCTGCAGGGCTTTACAGTATTTTTGATAGAACTCTTCTACTCTAATTACACGAATCCCCTTATTTAAGGCTGTGGAACGCATTAAATCAAGCAGCATATATTTTTCATGTGCTTTTAGCCGGAAGAACTCCTTACTCTGAAAGATTACCTTATTAAGGTCGATATAATCTGGTTTTTCTTGATGCACATATGCTTGATTTTCAACATGAATATCATAATCCCCTTTCACATTTTGCGTATATGAAAGTAATTTTTTCTCACTTAAAGAACGCAGAACGTTATAAAACGTCTGCTTACTTTTAAATCCCAATAAATCCATGAAATATTTATAATATGCTCCGATAACCTGCCCCTTCTCATCCTGATAGCGTACGCACTGGAGAAAAATATTCATTTCTGTTTTGCTGACATTATTCAGTTTTAATAATGTTTCATAAGCAAGCTGCATTATTTTTCTCCTTCCGTACTTAATTTGTACCGAAATTCGGTACATTTATCAATTCTTTCTATATACATAAGCATAAGTATAATTGACTGGAATTGCATTATCTCATTTTCTTTTTCCATTTCTCTCATCTTCTTGTTAAACCTATTATTTCCTTTTAGAAAGTGCTCACCTCTATTATAACAAAAAAGGTGAGCTCTAAAAAAAATAGAACCCACCTCTTCGTATCGTTGCCCTTCGTTCTCTTCCTTAAACGGTCGTGAACGAAGCTGTTGTCTTTTTTTACAGGTCGTTTGTAACCTCTCTACCCATCTGCATGACGTAGGTGAGGTTGAGATCCTTGTCAAACATTATGATGTCGGCATCCTTGCCGTCCTCAAGCGATCCCTTGCGGTCGAACACATCCATGATCTTGGCAGGTGTCTCGCTTGCCATGCGGCATGCATCTTCCATAGGAATCTTTGCCTTCTGCACACATGTGCGGATAAGACGGTCCATGGTAGCGATAGAGCCGGCGAGGGCAGAGTGGTCAGCGAGCTTGCACACGCCGTCCTCAAGAATAACGCGGGGGTCGAAAGCGATGTCGCCGTCGCTTGCTGCACATGCCAGCGAGTCGGTGATAAGAGCTGTCCTCTCAACACCCTTTATCATGTAAACCACGCGGAGCATCACAGGAGGCACATGAATGCCGTCGGCGATAACCTCTACGGTCATGTCCTGAAGAGCATAGATACTCTCCACGGTGCCTGGAACCTTAAACTCGTGTTCCTTATAAACCACAGGCATGGCGTTATAGAAGTGGGTTGCGTGCGTCATGCCAGCCTCAAAGCCTTGGAGCACGTTCTCGTATGTGGCGTGTGTGTGAGCGATGGCAGGTAGAACGCCATGCTTCTTGCATGTCTTGATAAACTCCACTGATCCAGGGAGCTCTGGAGCCTCGTCCCAGCGCTTGATGCAACTGTAGGTGCTGAGCAGCGGCTCATATTCTGAAGGCACGGGGGCCTTGATCCATTCAGGAATCTGTGCGCCAGCCTGTGCAGGGTTGAAATAGGGACCCTCAAGGTGCAGACCGAGCACGGCGCTGTTTTCTTCTGCCATTAGTTTG
>OIYP01000503.1_pt1 | contig 25203 bp, 19 predicted proteins | sample 1588261 | NCBI WGS metagenome assembly OIYP01 (sample SAMN03283293) | human gut metagenome | biome: human-associated habitat; material: feces | host: Homo sapiens | place: Peru | collected 2012
TTAAAAAGCGTGGACGTAAACTTTAATTTTGTGCAACTTTTTTCAATAATATACTATTTCGACAGGCTGTCGCCGCAGCTTTTCACTGCGGCGTTTTTGTTTATAGTATCTTATGCTTTAACAGCCTTGTGGAATATCTTCTTGCCCTTTTTGATAACAACGGAATCATCGATAGTGATAACTGCATTCGGGTCAGTTACCTTTACATCATCAACAGCAATACCGTTCTGCTGAACAAGTCGTCTGCCCTCGCTCTTGGACGGGCAAAGACCTGTCTTTACAAGGAGGTCAAGGATATTGATACCGCCCTCAAGTTCAGCGGCAGGGATATCGGTCGAAGGCATATCAGCGGATGCGCCGCCGTTTGCAAAGATAGCCTTTGCAGCCGCAAGAGCCTTTTCAGCCTCTTCTTCACCGTGAACAAGCTTTGTAAGCTCATAGCCAAGAAGCTCCTTAGCCTTGTTGAGTTCTGCGCCCTGCATAGTTTTTTCCATCTCTTCGATCTGCTCGATAGGAACGAATGTGAGCATTTTAAGGCACTTGATAACGTCAGCGTCGTCAACGTTTCTCCAATACTGGAAGAAATCATACGGGGAAGTCTTTTCGGGGTCGAGCCATACAGCGCCGCTTACGGTCTTACCCATTTTCTTGCCCTCGCTGTTGAGGAGAAGCGTGATAGTCATTGCATGAGCGTCCTTGCCAAGCTTTTTACGGATAAGCTCCGTGCCGCCGAGCATATTTGCCCACTGGTCGTCACCGCCGAACTGCATATTACAGCCGTATTTTTGGAAAAGCATATAGAAATCGTAGGACTGCATTATCATATAGTTGAATTCAAGGAACGTAAGTCCTCTTTCCATTCTCTGCTTGTAGCACTCGAAGGTGAGCATCTTGTTTACGCTGAAGCAAGCACCGACTTCACGCAGAACATCAATGTAGTTAAGGTCAAGAAGCCAGTCGCCGTTGTTTACAACGATAGCCTTGTCCTCGGAAAAGTCGATGAATCTGCTCATCTGTTTCTTGAAACATTCAACGTTGTGGTCGATAGTTTCCTTTGTCATCATCTTTCTCATATCGGTCTTGCCCGATGGGTCGCCGATCATAGCTGTGCCGCCGCCGATGAGAACGATAGGCTTGTTGCCTGCCATCTGCAAACGCTTCATAAGGCAGAGTGCCATAAAGTGTCCAACGTGGAGGCTGTCCGCTGTCGGGTCGAAACCGATATAGAAAGTAGCCTTTCCGTTGTTTATCATTTCGCTGATCTCCTTTTCATCGGTGACCTGAGCGATAAGTCCTCTTCTTACAAGTTCTTCGTATAAAGTCATTATTACTTCTCCTTATTTTAGTTATATTTTATGCCTTTTATCAGCATTAAAATTTATTGATTTAAGCAAAACTGCCGCCGATGCGATCATCAGTACAGCAACAGCTATCGGCATTGCGGATTCGCCGGTTTTTGGATTCTCATAATTATTTTCAGCGGATTCATCGATGCTGACCGAATCATTTATCAGAGTTAATGTACCAATCATCGAAATAATATCATCACGAACAGCATCCATTTCACTTTCGGGAAAAGACATTGTGATATTAACCCAAGTCTCTTCATCGATTGGAAATTCGCCTAAAAAAGCAGAAAAGCCGTACATATTCATTTCGGCAACGCAATACGGCTGACCGTCAGCGCTTACGCCGTTATAAACAGTTGTGTTATCAATTTCGCTCCACGACTCGGCTTCAGCAGCAAATCCTCCGCTGCTTTGGTGAAAAACGCAGGAAATATATCCTTTTTCGGTTTCTCCATAAAAAAGATCGCACTCTGAAGAACCGTCATCTTTATTTATGATCTCGCTTTCCGAAAGTTCTGCCGCATCAGCACGTTCAGATGGTATATCAATGCTGAAAGCTGCTTTGTCACCGATATATTCTATTCTTTTAGCTTCAATACCATAGCTTTCCGAAGCAGCAGTCTTGGTCAGAACATTTTCAGCGTAAACTCTTGGGGCTGCAGATAAAACAATTGCCGCTGAAATAAAAGATACTATTATTTTTTTCAAGCTATTGTTTTCCTTAACAGACCTTGCATAAGTGATGAAATCAAAAACTGATCTCACGGATATCACGACCTTTCAGCACAATAAAAAATCCCCCTTGAAAGCATAAGCTTCAAGAGGGCGAATCATCGCTGTACCACCTCAGTTTATCCGCTAAAAGCAGACCTTTAGGGCGCTGTAACGGGCGCAGACCGCATATCCCTACTGTTGTTTCGGGACACAAGCTCCGAGATGTAATTCACGAACGAACGGCATCCTTTTTCACCGACCAAGGACTCTCTTTGACCGCTGTATCATTCGCTTAATTGGTTCTCTTCACAGCCTTTAATTATTTATGATGATAACATATCCCACACCGGCTTGTCAAGACCTTTTTGCAAAAAAATAATTTTGTAAAAGATTATTGACAAAGATATACTATTTATTGTATAATATATGCATATCAACTATTGAGAGGCAAAATTTCATGAGATTTGAAGGATTTTCTACCGAAAATAAGCGAATTTCAAAGTGTATCCCAACGACCGCCGATACGGTCATAACGGATATTTTAAAGCCGCAGTCCGAACGTGCATCTATGCTTGGACTCGGACTTAACACCGATGGGATAATCCCTGTTTTTTTCTGCGGACTTATCGGTTCGCCTGCCGAAGAGAATCTGGCAAGCTATAAAAATGCACTTTTCACACTTCGAGAAGACCTTATACGTTCACCGAAGTTTCTGATATTTATTCCCGGTGCAATGAGCGCACCAACTGCTCAGGAAAAAGTATATTTTGACGCAGTCTCACGTGGAAACACCGATGAAGCTGTTTCCGATTTTGCGGAGCTTATAAAAATAGGAAATGACAGCGCAAGAACAGACGAGGCTCGCCGTTCATTCAGAGAAAACGCTCAAAAATATGCTCCGTCGGGCTTTGAAAGTGTTTTTGAATACGGCGTAAGGACGATAACCTGGCTCAACCGCTGCGCTTCATCAAAGCAGTTTGCCGGCAGTCTTGAAAATGATATCCCAACAGTGATATTCTACGGAAGTGCCAATGAAAATGAAGTTGAATTTCTGCATTTCCTTTCAAGAGCAGGTTTTGACGTACTTGTAATATCGGCTTCAAAAAATTCGCTTGAAACCTTGAAGTCGGACAACATTGAGAGCCGTATGCAGATATTTGAATTTGCCGCAGACGGTGAGGAATTTCCTTTCCCCGACAAGCTTATCAAATCTGCCAAAGCGACCATTGCATACAGCGCCGAGCAGGAGCTTAACAGCTTTATGTACAGCAATACCTCGATATTCAGAGATTTTCAGTTCTCCGATATGCAGGCACTCACTCTTAAAACAACTTACGAGGAAATCGATATTCTCTGGCATCAGGCGGCAAGATACCGCACGGGGTTCGATGTTATAAAAAACAAGACAGCCGTTATCCCGAATATATTTGCAAAGATAAGCGGCGTTCGTGACGGTGATATGGACGATTACTGGGAAAGCGTCAAGATGAAGCTCTCTCCCCTTTCAAGGGCCATTTACAAAGCTCCGTCCTACGATAAATTTCCGCCGTCCGTTTTCACTGCATTCAAACCGTTTTATGACGGAACAACGATAAACATTGAAAAGCTGAAGGATTCCCCTGCAAACGCTTACCGATTCCTTTCGGACGATCTTCAGCTGCTTATTTTCCACAAGATGCAGGAAGCTATCGACAGCGGCCTGCTTATGCTCGACGAATCGGAGCTTGTTCCGCTTGTAATATATGTCGGTCTTGCGCTTGAACGTGAAGTTCTGAAAATCCTGCAGAAGTTTGACTTTACCAAGGATATCCCGAAAATAATCGTCATAGACACTATTGAAGATACATTCAGCAAGATCGAATGTATCCAGCTTCTTTTATTCAATCTTCTCGGCTTCGATATAATTGTTTACACACCGACAGGCTATAAAAACCTCGAAACTTATATCTCGCCCGAAGCTTTCACCACGTTCGGAATGAACGAATTTAAGTATAATGTCCGTATTCCAAGGTTCAAAATTCCCGACTCTATCCCCGAGCCGAAGGAAAGCGGTGGATTATTCAATAAACTTTTTAAGAAAGGACGCAAATAATTATGGGTTTACAGTTCACACCGTCATCAGAGCAGGAGGCCGCTGTACAGACAGCAGGCGTTGAAACGGCAACAGCTAAGACTGCACCAACTATCTCAGCAGCTCCCGAAAATTTTTCAATGGTGGAGGTTCAGCAGAATATCAAGAATGATCTTGTTAAAACAGAAGCTGTTCAGAAGCTCGTTGACTCCATCAACATCAACGATGTCAACTCCATTGTAAAATTCGGCAACGATGCCGCAACAGAGATCTCAAAGGCTTCCGATCAGGTCCTCAATGCAATGAATATGAAGCAGATCGATGATTCGGGCGAAATGCTCACCGCTCTCGCTGCTGTTATGGAACAATTCGATGCAAAAGAACTTACCGAAGAGCCTAAAAAGGGCTTTTTCGCCAATCTCCGAAAGCAGATCGACAAGCTTCTCGAAAAATATCACACAATGGGCGAAAACGTTGACCGCATCTATGTTCAGCTCAAAGGCTACGAGAAAGAGATCGAACAGTCCAATGTCAAGCTTGAACAGATGTACAATGCCAATGTCAACTACTATAAAGACCTCACCCTCTACATTATGGCAGGTGAACAGGCTTGCGTAGAGCTTGACCAGTACATTGATGAATACAAGAAAAAGCTTGCTGAAAACCCCGATTCGGGTGCTGTTGCAATGGATCTCCAGAACCTTGAAAATGTCCGTGAGATCTTCCAGCAGAGAGTAATGGATCTTAAAATTGCAGAAAATGTCGCAATGCAGACCGTTCCGATGCTCAAAACCATGCAGTATTCAAACCTCAACCTTATCAGAAAGATAAATTCCGCATTCATCATTACGATGCCTGTTTTCAAGCAGTCACTTGCGCAGGCTGTAATGCTCAAGCGTCAGAAGGTTCAGGCTGATTCAATGGCAGCGCTTGATGCAAAGACAAATGAGCTTCTTGTCAAGAATGCTCACAACACTGTTGAGCAGTCCAAGATGATAGCAAAAATGGCTTCAGGCAGCTCGATAAAGATCGAAACGCTCGAAGAAACATGGCAGACTATCGTAAGCGGTATCGAAGAAACAAGAAAGATACAGGAAGATGCAAAGGTAAAACGTGCGGAGGATTCCAAGCGTCTTGAAGCTCTCAAACAGGATTACAAGAACAAGCTTGAAGCAACAAGACAGACATATTGATCTCGTTCAAAGAGGGAACGGCAGATTTTCATTGCCGTTTCCTTTTCTTTTTGTTAAATCTTCATATTGCATTATCTTCGCTAATAAAGTATAATATATGTATATTTCTATTTTTGGAGGAACATTATGTGCGGTTTTGTTGGCTTTACAAATACAAAAGATAATTCCAATCGTATCATTGAAGATATGATGGATAAGATACGCCACCGCGGTCCTGACTCGGGCGGCAAATATACTGACGAAGATATCGCTCTCGGTTTCCGCCGTCTGAGCATTATTGATATTACGGAATCGGGCGACCAGCCTATTTACAACGAGGACAGAAGCAAGGTTCTCCTTTTTAACGGCGAGATCTACAACTTCAAGTCTATTCGTGAAGAACTTGTTGCAAAGGGACATATTTTCACGACCAAAACCGACTCGGAGGTTCTTCTCCACGGCTATGAAGAATACGGCGAAAAGCTCCTCGGCAAGCTCCGTGGAATGTTCGCTTTCGTTATCTGGGATACAAAAACAAAGGAACTTTTCGGAGCAAGGGATTTCTTTGGTATAAAGCCGCTTTACTATGCTGTAATGGGTGACACTTTTATGTTTGGCTCGGAGATAAAGGCTTTCCTTGCCCACCCCGATTTCAAGAAAGAGCTTAATGAAACAGCTCTTGAAAATTATCTCACTTTCCAGTACTCCCCTACCAACGAAACATTTTTCAAGAATGTTTACAAGCTTCCTGCCGCTCACTTTTTCAAGTATAAGAACAGCAAGCTTGATGTAAAGCGTTACTGGGATATCAGCTTCAACGCAGATGAAAAACCTGATATGGAAGAATGGGTGAACCGTATTTCCGATACATTCAAGAACTCCGTTGAGGCTCATAAGATCGCCGATGTTGAAGTCGGAAGCTTCCTTTCGAGCGGCGTAGATTCAAGCTATGTTGCTTCCGTTGCAAATGTTGACAAGACTTTCACAGTCGGCTTCGGCGAAGATGAAAAATACAACGAGATCGGCTGGGCAAAGGAATTTTCACAGTATATCGGCAAGGAAAATATCAGCAAGGTCATCTCCCCCGAGGAATACTGGGGCAACATCAAGAGAATACAGTATCACATGGACGAACCGCTCGCCGATCCGTCCTGCATTGCACTTTATTTCGTCTGCAACAAGGCTTCGGAATATGTAAAGGTCGTTCTTTCGGGCGAAGGTGCAGATGAAATTTTCGGCGGCTACAATGTTTACAAAGAACCGCTCGGTTCACACGCTTACAAGTCGCTGCCGAAGTTTATCCGCCGAGGAATAGGCAGTGTCGCTTCACATCTTCCTCAGAAGAGAGGCGTAAACTTCCTCGTCCGCAATGGAAAAGATCTTGAAGAACGCTTTATCGGCAACGCTTATATGTTCACGCCGAAAGACCGAAAAAAGCTGCTTAAAATAAAGACAAATGCTCCCGACCCGACCGTTATCACAGCACCGTTCTATGATAAGGTCAAGGACAAGGATCAGATAACGAAGATGCAGTATCTTGACCTGCACCTCTGGATGACGGGTGATATCCTGCTCAAAGCCGACAAAATGTCAATGGCGAACTCACTTGAACTCCGTGTTCCATTCCTCGATAAGAAGATAATGGAGCTTGCGGAACAGATACCGTGGAGATACAGAGTAAGCACCGAGAACACCAAGCTCGCAATGCGTCAGGCTGCGCTCCGTGCAGCACCTCCGAAGACCGCAAACAAGAAGAAACTCGGTTTCCCCGTTCCTATCAGAGTTTGGCTCAAAGAGGATAAATATTACGGCATTGTAAAGGACTCATTCACCTCCCCTGCTGCTGAAAAATTCTTCAACACCGACCTGCTTGTAAAGCTTCTTGACGAACACCGTGAGGGTAAATACGACAACAGCAGAAAGATATGGACAGTTTTCATCTTCCTGCAGTGGTATGCTGTTTATTTTGAGGGTGCTTCAATATAATAATATAAGGTACAAATGGCGATGATACCGATTCAAAAAGGTATAAGCCGTTTGTACCTTTTTCTGTACATTTCCCCACAAATTCAAATTCGCACTTGAAATTATCTGAAAAAAGGTGTAAAATAATATAATATGGCTAATACCAAACGCCAATAAAATACAGGAAAAAATCTGCGCCGAAATCCTATATAAACCTGTTTTCAACAGCTACAAGATTGTCGGCTTGATTTTTTCCAAATTTTAAATGATGTTTAGTATAAAACAGTAAATCAATACCATAGTAATAATAAAAAAGAATGACCGCCTATAGCTTTTAACTTGGCGGTCAATTTTTGACAATACCCGAGAGCAAATGTCTGTTTGCCTCGCTCATTATACTATATATAATTGTTTCGCATAAAGCTTTTTCAGCACAGAAACACTAAATAAGTGTATTTTATCGCAAATATTGACATAATATCATATAGATGATAAAATATATCTATGGGCATACCAGAAACGGTAGGCGGTCAATTCCTGCTCCCTGAAAGGGGGCGTTGCTTCATGAGTATAATTGAAGTTTTAACTTTAGGCATACTTATCTGCGATATCATTAAGATACTGCTTGACAGCAAAAAGAAATAACCGCCCCAGCTTCTAAATGCGGCGATTATTTCTTAAACGCATATTGGGAGCGACCGTCTATCGGTATGCCCTCTTTATATTTATATTATAAGACTTTTGTGCAAAAATGTCAAGAGCTATTTCAAATTTTATTGTGCGCTTACCGCTCCTTTCACAGCACCGATACCATAATATAAGTCCGTTCCGTCCGTATAGTCGCTCAATTTTTCTGCGGACTCGAATACCCTTTCGGCAACATCGGAATATTCGGGTGGGATCGGGTACGAATTGCCGTTAATATCGATACTGTACAGTTTTTCATCGGTAACATATCTGAACTGCATGACTTCAAAAAGCCTGCGCAGGTCTTCCGAGTAATGTATAACATATCTGCTGTTGTCACCGCTGTTTACTCCTGACCAATATTCCTTGGTCGAAATGCCCTGCTTTTCACTGTATAAAACGTCCGAATAACCGGTTTCGTCACCGTCCCAGTTTTTGGAGATCTTAATTGTGCGTTTGTTATCTGTATTGCTCTCGTCAAGTATCCTGTCGGTTTCATCGTTAAGACTTTCAAAACAGTTATGAGCGGCAAGAACTTTCATTGTTTCGGTCCAGCTTCCGTCGATCGCAAGTCCCCATATAACCGAGTCCACACAAAGGGAATATTTCCTGTCGGAGCAAGGTCTGTAATACTGGTCAGCCGTAAGGTCAGCTCTGTCGGCGGCAACCGCATCACGAAGTTCATTATAAAAGCTTTCATCCATTTTTACTTTATTGTAACCCGTTCCTTCCACACCCAGACCGTTGACGGGAGTGAACAACCACAGATCTATCGAAACATTTTCGGCGCCGCCGAGCGTTCCCCACAGCTCTTCATCCCTGACCTTTGACTCATAAAGCTCGTTATACGGCACAAATCTGTTTTTCAGGTTCTGTGCCGCCTGCACTTTGTATTCGTCCGAAACATCAATGGTCATAAGATGTTTTGCTGCCTCCGCATTCACAACGGAATAGGCTCTTGTGACCCTCCTGCCGCTTCTGAGTACGCAGCATACCGAGAAATCCCTGGTATCAAACGGTTCTCCGCTTTCCATGAGCCAATCGAACCAGCCGTTCCTGCCGCCGTTTTCCACAGCCGTCTTTTTGATCGAGGCAGATATGCGCTGTGCTGCGATGATATTTTCGATATTATCCCTGTCCTCGATAACAAAAACGCTTTCGTCCGAACCGTCACCGCCGTAATATGTAAATGTTGTGTAGACATTTTCGTTGTAAGCTCCGCCGTAGCCGAGATATATCTTTTCCACGTCATCGGCAGACGGGACATAATATTCTGCTCCGAACAGTCTTGTCGAGATAAGAAGTGCAATGCAGGCTGTATAAGCCGCAAATGTTATCACATATCGGACTGCTCCTTTCCACAGATTTTTTAATCCTCTGTTGGAAATTATCTCGCACAGCATATAAACGAGGAATGTTACAAAAACGATCGTAAAGAAATATTTGTTGAATTTAAGTCCGTCAATAAATTCGTTTCGGAACGATAAAATAACAGCAAAGCAAAGTCCGAGTATCATCATTAAGCTGTATATCCAGCGGAACACGATAGGCTTTGTGATATGCTCGGCTCTGCGCTTTCTGTAGAAGTGATATGCAAGCGCAAAGGTCACGGCAATATTTATGATAACACCCAACGCCCATTCCCACAGCGGAATGAAGGAATTTGTCATATTATGCTGTATACTGCCCACAACAAGCGTTACAACAGCTCCCGCAGGTGAAGTCCACGCAAGCAGCGGATAAAAGAATCCATTCAGATCTATCATGAAAAAAACATTGTTAAATGTTTCAAATGTAAGCATCGGCATACAGAACGCAAATACGTTTATAAGGAAAACATGTCCGATACTGTCAAAAAGCGTTCCGCAGCAGGTCAGTATAAGTACCGTCAGCGTGAAAAGCATTATCATTGCAATTATTCCGCCGACAGCAAATCGTCCGTAGTAAGGGAACGCCTTGCCGAAAAAGTCGCAGATATAATGATATTCTGCGTTCTTGTCCTTCGCTCCCTCAATGAAACACATGAACTCTTTTCCGTCAAAGCCGAAGTGTCCGACCGCAAAGAGAATGAGCGTCGGTATCTGCGCTGCGATGAACGGGATTATGTACGAAGCAAGTCCCGATAGGTAATCGGAGAAAAATCTCTGCTTCATCGAAAGCGGTGCGGAGAGATACATATCGGCTTTGTTCTTATTATAAAGACAGCCGAAGTTCATAAATGCGATGAGGATTCCGAGTGCGCCTGCGAAGAATGTTGCTCCTGCGGCGATAAAGTAGGTGCTTTCGCTCGGAGTTGAGTCGATATGGTTCGTGATATTGTATATTGCCGATATCAGTATCGAGGGAGCGGCGATAAGATGCAGAATGAAGATTATCACGGAGAATTTCATACAGCTCCGCACATTCCACAAGCCGTTATGGACGGACGGCTCGTATTCAGCCGATGTTTGTAATGTCGATGCCTTTGCAGTCATAGCCATTTTCCTCCATTTCATAAATAAAAATCTCTTCAAGCGTGAGCGGTATCATATCAAAGACAAGCGGTGACTTTTTGCGCACGGCTTCTTCGACCGTTTCGGTGCTGCCCTTTGCTATCATATATGTAAGGCTGCCGTTCTGCTCAAAATGCAGCACTTCAAGCTCGGGGAAGTCCTCTTTCGTGTATGTTTTTCCGAAAGCCGCCTGAATTTTGTGAACTTCGCCCTTTAGGCTGTCAAGGTCACGGCAGAAAAGCACCTTTCCTCTGTGCATAAGCGCCGCACTGTCGCAAATTTCGTTTATTTCCTTTAAATTATGCGAAGAGATCACCGTTGTAAGTCCTCGGTCGAGCATTTCATCAACGAGCATACGCTTGACGATGTTCCGCATAGTCGGGTCAAGTCCGTCAAAGGCTTCATCGAGGAAAAGATAGTCCGTTCGGCAGGCAAGTCCCGTGATAACGATAGCCTGACGCTTCATTCCCTTTGAAAATTTGTCCATCGGCTTTTTCTCGGGGAGCTTTATGGTATCGTTCAGCTTATCGAAAAGCTCGTTCGAGAAATTCGGATAAAATCCGCTGAAATAACGCCGCAGATCGGCGAGCGACATTCCGTTATACTGCACCGTTTCATCATTGATGAAGAAAATTCTGCGCTTGACATCGGCGTTGTCGAAGACGCTTTCTCCGTCTATCTCGACCGTTCCGCCGTCCGCTTCGTATATGCCCGAGAGGAGTCGGAGAACGGTGGATTTTCCTGCGCCGTTCGAGCCTAACAGACCGAATGCCGCACCGCTGCCTATTTCAAGGTCAACGCCGTCAAGTGCATCAAAGCCGTCAAATTTCTTAACTGCACCCTTTAATTTAATCATATATCTGTTCCTTTCGTGTTATTTTCAAGGTATTCTTCAAGGCAAATGCCCTGTTCATAAATTTCCGCTGCCGCCTTTTTGCCGACATATCGGTAATGCCAAGGCTCATAATCGATGCCCGTTATCTCGGTCTTATTCGGTGGATAGCGGAGGATAAAGCCGTATTTATACGCATTTTCCGCAAGCCAGTTATAGATCGTTTCGTTATCCGACTTAGCTTTATCGGCGATGATGTCAACGGCAATGCCAAGCTCGTGTTCGCTCGAACCAACGGGAGCAACTATCTTCTCCGCAAGCTTTTCCGCTTTTTTGCGGCTGTAACCCTCGTCAAGATAAGCGTTTATCTGATCTGTCATCATCTGCTCCTGATCTTTCCTTGTGCGGAAACCCTCGTTCACTATCGGATAAATGCCCTCGCTGCGCATCTCGTCAAACATTGCCTGTAGGTCGGGATAAATTCGCGAATCGACGCTTTTTCCGCAGTCGAGTTCAACAAGTTCGCCGCTGTATTCGTCTGAGATAATATGTGTTCTGTTCACCAATACAAGTATCGGGTCAGATGCATCGGCGGTTTCATTTGTGATGACGTTCGCATCGATTTGCTGTCTGCGGTAAACGGCATTTCCCGAAAGCACCGCTGCGGCAAGGAACACCGTACATACAACGGCAGGAAAAGCGGTGTGTTTATTTTTCCTGTTTTTGCGTTTCATTTTTGTCAAGTCCTTTTTCGTCATAATTTTTTATGCGTAAAATAAGCTCGTCAGCTGTCAGCCCAACTTTCAGAGCTTCGGCAACGGCCGCATCGAACGCCGTCAGCGCCCTCTCCTTGATGCTGTCGGTCCGGACGGCGGCGATGAAGCTTCCCCTGCCCTGCAAGGAGTAGATCACCTTGTCACGTTCGAGCATCTGGAACGCTTTTGCGACCGTATTCGGGTTCACTCCAAGCTCTTTCGCAAGCTCACGGACGCTTGGGAGCTTATCGTCCTGTTTAAGCTCGCCTTTTATGACAAGCTCGGTTATCCTTTTGTAAAGCTGCTCATAAATAGGAGTTCGCTCCCTTAGGTCAATCGCAAACATTATATCACCTCTATCTGTACCAACTGTACTACTTGCTGTAATACAGTTATAACACACTTTGACCCCTTTGTCAAGAGGAATATGAAATTTTTTAAAAAATCGTATTGCAGAAAAAAAGCAAACCTCATCATAGAGGTGACCTTAATGCTGCACAAATTATTTCAAAACGGTAACAAAAGCTACTTTTTCGGCGAAATGTTTAAAATTAGATTACAGTTTATGTTTAATGTAGAAAAACAAGAATAAGTATGTTATAATGTTAAAACAGAATAATGACGTTAGAGTTTTCGTCAGGGAGATGAAAAATAAAATGAAGAAAATAGGCGCAAAGCCTGATATAAAAAAAGAGCGGAATGAAAAAAAAGTCCGTGAAAAGCCGCCCAAGGTTTCTTTAAAGTCAAAGGCGTTCCCGATAGCCTGCATCGGACCGAGCTTTATCGGCGTTATGATATTTTTTATAGTGCCGTTTATGGTGATCCTTTATTACTCGGTCGTTGACAATCCGATAAACAAGGATTTTGTGTTTCTCGACAACTACATAAGCCTGCTGAAAAACAGCGCATTCAAGAGAGCGGCTATAAACACGCTGAAATTCTCGCTCACGTCCGTGCCGCTTGCGGTCATACTCGGACTGGCACTTGCGATGCTTCTCGATGCGAAGATACCGCTCGTCAGCCAGTTCAGGGCAAGCTTCCTCTGTCCGATGATGGTTCCCGTTGCTTCGGTCGTACTTATATGGCAGGTAATTTTCCACTACAACGGAACGCTCAACGAAATTCTTTCAAAGTTCGGCGTTGACAGGATAGACTGGCTCAAATCCGACAAGGCAATGATAGTGGTAACTGTGCTTTTCCTATGGAAAAACCTCGGCTACAATATGATACTGTTCCTGTCGGCACTCGGAGGGATATCCAAGGATCAGCTCGAAGTTGCAACGCTGGAGGGTGCGGGTGCTTGGTACAAGTTCTTCCACATAAAGCTCCGTCACCTTTCGCCGACGATACTTTTCGTTGCGATACTTTCGCTGATAAACTCGTTCAAGGTTTTCCGTGAGGTCTATCTTCTCACGGGCGACTACCCATACGACTCGATATATATGCTCCAGCACTTTATGAACAACACGTTCCGAAAGCTTGATTATCAGAAGCTTTCGGCGGCGGCGATAATAATGTCGATAGTTATCATCGTGATACTTGCGCTGCTGTTCGTTGCTGAAAATAAGTTCGGGGAGGATACGGAATGACAGCTGAAAATACAGTTAAAAAGCCTCTTCGCAGAAAAAAATTCACACTGCGGCAGAATAAGATAGGACTTGCGGTGATGACGATATTTGCGGCGGTCGCAGCGTTCATATTCCTTATGCCGACCGTGCTGACGATAGCTAACTCGTTTATGTCGTCCTCGGAGATATCGGCGAACTACGGCTCGGTATTCTCGACGACCGAATCGGGCGGAAAAACGTTCATCTCCGAAAAGGTGAATCTGAAATTTATCCCCGATATGGTCTCATTTTCGCAGTATTTCACGGTGCTTTTCAAGAGCCCCGATTATCTGCTGAAATTCTGGAACTCGGTGATACTCGTTGTTCCGATAGTTATATTCCAGCTTGCGGTTGCGGCGTTTGCCTCTTATGGTTTCGCGCGGCTCAAAGGCAGGCTGAAAGAGATACTTTTCTTCGTATATGTAATAGTAATGATGATGCCCTATCAGGTAACGCTCGTTCCGAACTACCTCGTTGCGGATAAGCTCGGGATACTCAACACACGCTGGGCGATAATCCTGCCTGCGGTGTTCACGCCCTACTCGGTGTTCCTGCTGACAAAGGTGATGAAGCGAATACCCGAATCGCTCATAGAGGCGGCAAAGCTTGACGGTGCGGGAGAGATGCAGATATTCCGCTACATAGCACTTCCCCTTTGCAAGAGCGTTATATTCTCGGTAATAATACTTGTTTTCATCGATTACTGGAATATGGTCGAACAGCCGCTCATTCTTCTTTCGGACGAAAGCCTTTATCCGCTGTCCGTTTTCCTTTCGAGGATAAATTCGGGCGAGATAGGTCTTGCGTTCGCTGTTGCGACGATATATATGATACCCACGCTGCTGATGTTCCTTTACGGCGAGGATTATCTCGTTGAGGGAATTGCATATTCGGGCGGCATCAAGGGTTGATCTCTGATGATCTTCAGATGGAGGTACATAAATGGAAAATAAAAGACGTGAATGGGTGAAAACGGCGGCAATAATTTTTCTCACGATAATGCTTCTGCTGACGTTTTTCTCCAATACTATAATGAACTATTCCCTGCCCGAGGTCTCGGCAAAATATGTGCAGAACGGAAGCCTTTCCGAGCAGATAAGAGGAACAGCCACGGTCGAAGCCGCACAGCAGTACGAAGTGAAGTACACGGGTGCATCAAGGGTCGTTCAGGCTGTTGAGGTAAAGCAGGGCGATACCGTTGAAAAGGGTCAGGTCCTTCTCCGCTTTGAAGAGGGTGAAAGTCCCGATCTCCAGCAGGCTCAGAGTGATCTCGAAGCCAAGCAGGACGAATACAGAACGAAGCTCCTTGACGCCGGCGTTGACCATTCTGCGGAAGAGCTTTCGATAAAAAATCTTCAGGAGGATATCGAAAGGCTTAAAGAGGGTCTTGGCGGAAGTGACGATTATCTTAAAAAGCTCGATGAGCAGAAAGCTCTTGAAGATAAGATAAACGATCTCACAAAGCAGAGCAACGATCTCACCAAAGAGGCAAACGATCTTACGAAAGAGGCAAAGAAGATCGAGGGGGAATCCTCACGCATAGACGAACAGCTTTCGGCTCTCGGCAGTGACAGCTATGATTCGCTCGATGATATCTACAGCAAGGAACTCGTGCCGCTTTATGACAACGTTGTAAAGTACAAGGCAGAAAAAGAAAAATATGACAAGCAGGTCGAACAGATCACCAAGGAACTCGGCAGTGTTGTCACAAATGAGGATATTATCAACAAGCAGGCAGAGATCGATAAGCTCCAATCACAGCTCGAGGCACTCAACGAAAAATATCTTGAAGCCCTCGTAAGCGATGACGGCGACCCGATCAGCATCAATCAGAGCATCAGGGATACAAACACGGATCTGGGCAAGGCAAAGTCGGAGCTTTATGAAATGTACAATAAGCAGACGACGGGCAACCTTGTCAGTCAGCGTCTTAAAACAGCTACGAACAACCAGACCACCTTCACCAACAGCTTTAACAATGCCTCAAACAAACTCAATCTCAAAAAGATAGAAGTCAGCAAAAAGCTCAACGCCGAAAAGAAAAAGATCAAAGCACGACTTGACAAAAAAAATAATGAGATCGACAATAAGAATGCCGAGCTTGATAATGTCAAAGCTGACATCGAGGACTTGAAGCTTGACAAGGCACAAACTGATGCAGACCTTGAAACGATCAATACGATAGAATCAAAGGAACGTGATCTTGAAAGTCAGAAGCTTGCTCTTGAAAAGCTCCGCAAGGACGACCTCGTTGCCGCAGGAAAAGACGATATCGCAACAGAGGCTTTGCAGCGAGATATCAAGCGCCTTGAAGAAAAGGTCGAAAAGCTCAAGGCTGATGCGGCAGGCGGCGAGATAACCGCTCAGGTCGCAGGCGTTATCAGCTCGATGAAGATAGCCGCAGGCGAAACGCTCGAATCGGGTACTTCCGTAGCATCTATCGAAATGACAGAAAAGGGCTACACGGCAAGCTTCTCCGTAACGCTCGATCAGGCGAAAAAGGTCAAGGTCGGCGACAATGCGGATATCCAGTATTTCTGGGGCGGCGATGCTCAGGCGAAGCTCACTCAGATAAAGGCAGACCAGTCCGACTCGCAGAAAAAACTGCTTGTTTTCGATATCACGGGTGATGTTACTCCGGGACAGTCATTACAGCTCGTTCTCGGCGGAAAGGGTCAGCCGTATGAATGTATCATTCCTAACAACGCGATCAAGGAGGACTCGAACGGCAAGTTCGTTCTCACGGTCGTTGCAAAGAGCAGTCCTCTCGGCAACAGATATATCGCAAAGCGTGCGGATATCACAGTCCTTGCATCGGACGGCGTGAACACAGCCGTAACGGGCGTTGTTCAGAGCGACTTCATTATTTCCACTTCGACAAAGCCCATCAACGCAGGCGATCAGGTTCGTCTTGTTGATGACTGATAAAAGGTCATCATCTGAAAGGAGGGAGCAAAACGGGCACAAAAAAGCTTCTTTATATAATTCTTGCCGCCCTTAATGCGGTCTGTATCGTGATTTTTGCCTGTCTGAGCATCAGCTTTGCAGGTATCGGCAGCAAGCTCCCGTCACAGAATGCAGCCAAAAGCTGGGAAAGCGAAAGCGGCGAAAGATATGACCAGATATCGGCATTTTTCAGCGAGGGCAATGGCATTGACCTTAACGAAGTGCGCCGAATGAGGGTCGATATCGACAAAAAGATGAGTGAAAACTCACTGACGCCCGAAAAAGAGGGCGCAAGGCTCTATTTTGACGCTTTTTCCTGCGCAGAGCAGAAAATGACCGTTACAACGATGAGTGACAGCTATGCGCCGACTGTCGATGCGAACACTATCGTAACGGGCGGAGATTTCTTCCTTTTCCACCCATTGACGCTCCTTTCGGGCAGCTATTATTCGGACGATGATCTTATGCAGGACAGAGTTGTCATTGATGAAACGCTCGCCTGGCAGCTTTTCGGCTCGAGCAATGTCGAGGGTATGGCTGTAAGCATCGGCGGAAAGATATTCACCGTTGCAGGCGTTGTAAAAGCCGAGCAGGATAAGGATACACAGTATCTTATCGGCAAAAAGCCGTATATGTTCATCTCCTACGCAGGGATACAGCTTATTCAGGAGCAAGCCCCCGAGGTATCCTGCTATGAAGCGGTGCTCCCAAGTCCCGTAAAGGGTCTTGCGGAATCGATCATCAAGGACGTTGTGGGCGTTTCGGAGGATAACCGAACGATCATCGTCAACACGGGACGCTTCTCCGCAATAAAAATGCTCAAAGCGGCTTTTGACGGCGGAAAAAGCGCAGTCATCGACAAGCCGATAGTTTATCCCTACTGGGAAAACGCAGCAAGGATCACAGAGCAAAAGGCAGCGCACCGTATGGTCGCTATCATAGCCGCTCTCTGCGTTCCGATATTAACAGTTCTGTATTTTGCCGTTCTGTTTTTCATTAAGCGAAAGGCAATTGCACATAAGCTTTCGGAGAAGATAAAGAATAAAGCTTCTTCGGCGGCAGCATATTTCAAAAGCAGAAGATCAAGACAAAGAACTATGAAAGGCGGAAACTGACTTTATGAAAAAAACGATACTTAAACGCACGGTATGCGCAGGCTTGGCGGCGGCAATGATGCTTTCGCTCGGCGCTTGCGGAAAGACCAACCAGCCCGAAATGGCTTCAAAGGATAACCTTTACTCCTCGCAGGAGATACCCGTTTCGGATCTTGAAGGCATAAACGCAATGACAGCCGATTCGGACAGAGTTTACGTCATCGGCACAAGAACTGTCTCCCTCAACAATAACAATGGCACGAACACAGATGATAATGCCAATGCTGATACGGGAAATACCGATGATGCGGAATTCGGCGTAATGGAAAGAGAAGCACTCGGTATGGCTGTTACGGGTGCTGCCGGAGGAGATATCAGCATCGGAGATGCAGCAGAAGCAGGCGGCATGATAATACCCGACGGTTCGGGCAATATCACCGATGAGCCTGCTGAAGAACCTGCGGAAGAGACTGCTTCCGTTGATACCGAAGAACCCATCTATGATTCCTACCAGCAGTACTGGCTTGAAGCCTATGATCTTAGCGGCAGCAAGATCGGTGAAAAGCTCATCATCGATCAGCAGCAGCTTGGCATGAATACCTATTCAAGCATTCAGAAGATGTTTATGTCGGGCGATAAGGTCGCTATCCTTGTAAGCACAAGCTCATGGGATAATGAAACGGGCGAATCGGAAGATCATTTCTATATCGAACGCTTCGATACGAACCTTGAATCGGTCGGCAGGGTCGATCTTGACGATCTCAAATCAAGCTACAGCGACAACGACAATGATTATTTCTATATCAGCAATTTCGTTGAAGACAACGACGGCAACGGCTACGTTCTTGTAAACAACACTGTTCTCGTCATTGATGCGAACGGAAAATTCCGTTTCAGCGTCGGACTTGAGGAAAGCACATCGCAGGATTCGGGAGGATATATCACGTCTGTCGTCAGTGCAAAAAACGGCAGCGTTTATGCTCTTATCAATTCTTACTCGAACGTTGACGGAAATTATGAATCCAAGAATTCCGCAAAGCTCATCGACTTTGCTGCACAGAAGTTCGGCGATACGGAATATCCGCTCTCCTTTTCCGCTTACAGCTGCTACCCCGGCGGCGGATATGACATGGTATACAACGGTGATACCGCACTTTACGGCGTGAATATCGAAGCCAACGAGAGCGAGACCATTATCGACTGGATAAAATCGGGCATCGACACCACCGCAATGAGCAACATTATTGTTTCTCCCGAGGGAAAGATCATCTATTCCGCATACAATTATGAAATGTCAAACGGCGGATATTCGTACAATGACAGCAATATGGTGATATATGTTCTCACAAAGATTGATCCGTCCGAAGTTCCCGACAAGCAGCTCATCTCTGTTTATGCTTCATACATTCCTTACGACATAAAGAGCAAGATAAGCACATTCAACAAGACAAGCGACAAATATCAGATCGAAGTCACTTCCTATGTCGGAGACGACTGGTCGAACTATGACGACAGCATAAAGCGTCTTAACAATGACCTCGTTGCAGGCAAGATACCCGATATCCTCCTCGTTGACAGCCAGCTCCCGTTCAGCAGCTATGTTTCAAAGGGACTTATCGCAGACCTTGGTCCTATTATGGAAAAGGACGAAAGCTTCAACCGTGCGGATTATCTTGAAAATGTTTTCGATGCATTCAGCATAGGCGGCAAGCTCTACAGAATAGCACCGTCATTCAGCATCGTTACAAAGTCCGCAAAGAAGTCTATCGTCGGCGACAAGGACAGCTGGACAATGGACGATTTCATTGCAGTTCACGAAGCTAACCCTGACAGTAATATGCAGACAGAAATGACAAGCTCAGGCTTCGTTGATTCAATGATCGTTTACAACATCGGTCAGTATGTAAATTACGAAACGGGCGAATGTACTTTCAACACCGATTCGTTCAAGAAAGCGCTTGAATACGCAAAAACGCTTCCTGCAGAGATCGACTCTGATGCACTTTATCAGGACGACAACTACTGGACAGAGCGTGAAAACTCCTACCGCACAGGAAAGACTATCCTCCGCGATGAATATATCTATGACTTCCACGCTTTCAAGCAGGACGAAGAAGGCTACTTCGGCGAACCCGTTTCAATGGTCGGCGTTCCTACCGATAAAGGCAATGGTTCGATGCTCCAGATAAACACCTCTCTTGCAATAATGGAAAAGGCAAAGAACCCCGATGGCGCTTGGGAATTCATCAAGACACTCCTCACCGATGAGGCACAGGGAAATGTAAGCGACTTCCCCGTAAAGCTCTCCGCACTCAATAAGCTTGCGGAAAAGGCTAAGGAACGTCCTTACTGGGAAAATGAAGGCAAGAAAGAATACTATGACAATCAGATATGGATCGGCAACCAGTCGTTCACTATCACGCCCAATACCGATGCGGACAATGAGCGTATGATGAACTTCATCAAGTCCGTAAATACAGTATATGAATATGATACCGACCTCCTCAAGATCATCGACGAGGAAACACAGGCATATTTCAGCGGTCAGAAGTCCGTTGACGAAGTTGCGGACATCATTCAGAACCGTGCAAGCACATATATCAACGAAAACAGATAACCTCCCCCTTGTTATCCTTTCGTGGTATAAAGAACCCCCGTTTGTACAAACAAACGGGGGTCTTTTTCGGCAAACTGAAAGTGTACAAAAATCAAGCAAAAGCTCGCACATTAGTATTATGCAGAATTAAGCTGTTTCAGAGTAAAAAATCACATTATTTTACACGAATATTCTGCAAAATGCGCATTCTTGAACGGAAAAATGCTTGGATAAAAATTTATGCTTGTATCATATCTTTTTATATGCTATAATAAAAAAAGCATAAAAAAAGGAGACCCCAAATGTATAAAATACTTATAATCGAAGACGACCGCACTATTGCAAACGCTGTAAAAAACCACCTTGAAAAATGGGGATTTGAAGCAAAGTGCGCAGAGAATTTCAAGGACATAATGACCGTTTTTACCGAGTTCTCACCTCACCTTGTACTTATGGATATCGGTCTGCCGTATTATAACGGTTTTTATTTCTGCTCGGAGATTCGCGGGATATCAAAAGTGCCCGTCGTGTTTCTTTCCTCCGCTTCGGATAATATGAATATCGTTATGGCAATGAATATGGGCGGCGATGATTTTATCGCAAAGCCGTTCGACCTGACTGTTCTTATGGCGAAAATTCAGGCTATACTTCGCCGAACCTATGATTTCGGCTCGGATACGAATGTTATTGCTCACAAGGGTGCAATGCTGAATGTGTCCGACGCAACGCTCTCTTTCAACGGCGAAAAAATAGACCTTACGAAGAACGAATACCGCATTTTGCTCACCCTGCTCGAAAACAAGGGAAAGGTCGTAAGCAGAAATTTTCTCATGAACAAGCTGTGGGAAACGGACAGCTATGTTGATGAGAACACGCTCACGGTCAATGTTTCGAGACTTCGGAAAAAGCTTGAAAAATCGGGACTTTCCGACTTTATCGAAACAAGATCGGGTATGGGTTATATTGTGGAGTAAATACAGATGTTCAGAGATTTTTTATCGGCTCATAAGAAAAATATAATAGTATGGCTCATCGTATGTGCGGTTTTTGCGGTCGTGTTTTCGCTGTATGAACTGCCGCTTGCGCCTGTGCTGTACGGTGCGGTTTTAAGCGGATTTTTCGGAGTGGTTTTCATTGCGGCAGACTTTGTTTACTACCGCCGAAAGCGTACCGCACTGCAAAGGCTTGCCGATGAGATAACTCTTTCGGCGGAAAATATCCCCTTGCCCCAAAATGGAATAGAGGAGGACTATACAAAGCTCATACATACTCTCTATGATTCGCTCAAAGCGGCAGAAAACGAAGCCGCCGAAAAGCTTTCGGATATGACCGACTACTACACGATGTGGGTGCATCAGATAAAAACGCCTATCGCCGCAATGGGTCTTATCCTGCAGAACGGCGACAGTCCCGAATACAGCGAGCTTTCGGAAAATTTGCAGAAAATAGAGCAGTATGCCGAAATGGTGCTTTGTTATCTTCGTCTTGACAGCAACAGCAGTGACCTCGTTATAAAAAAATACGACCTTGACAGCATTGTAAAGCAGGCTGTGCGAAAATTTTCATCGCAGTTTATCCGCAGACAGCTGAAGCTTGTCTACAAGCCGCTTGAAAAGACTGTCCTCACCGATGAAAAATGGCTTCTTTTCGTCATCGAGCAGATCATATCAAACGCTGTAAAATACACTCTGTCCGGCGAGGTCGAAATATACTGCGAAGAGCCGCTTACACTTTGCATAAGGGACACGGGAATTGGCATTGCTCCCGAAGATATTCCGCGAATATTTGAAAAAGGCTACACGGGCTGTAACGGCAGACTTGACAAAAAGGCAAGCGGCATAGGTCTGTATCTGTGCAGGCGGATCTGCGGCACGCTCGGACATAAGATAACCGCAGAAAGCGGCGACAGCGGCACTGTGATAAGGCTGTATCTCGAAAGCCGCAGTCTTGAAATTGAATGACCTTACAAAATTGTAAGCTTTTTGGGGAAAATGTAAGCCGTATCAATGGCGGACATTTTCCTTTTCTGTTATACTTATATCAGAAATTCAGAAAGGAATGACAGCAATGCCAATACTTGAAGTAACAAACGTGAAAAAAACTTACACCGCACGTATCGGTTCGGCTAAGGTCGAGGCTCTGAAAAATGTCAGCTTTACCGCCGAAAAGGGTGAATACATCGCAATAATGGGTGAAAGCGGCTCGGGCAAAACGACCCTCCTCAACATTCTTGCCGTGCTCGATAAGCCGACGGGAGGAAAAGTCCTGCTCGACGGTGCTGATATTGCAAAGCTTAAAGAAAAGGAAACGGCAAAGTTCAGACGTGACAATCTTGGATTTGTCTTTCAGGAGTTCAACCTGCTCGATACCTTTACCGTGAGGGACAATATCCTCCTGCCGCTGGTGCTTATGGGAATGAGCTATGGCGAAATGGAGAAAAAGCTTATGCCTGCCGCTGAAAAGCTTGGCATAACACACCTGCTTGACAAATATCCTTATGAGATATCGGGCGGACAGAAGCAGAGAACTGCCGCCGCAAGAGCAATGATAACCGAACCGAAGCTTCTGCTTGCGGACGAGCCGACGGGTGCGCTCGATTCCAAAGCTTCCGATGAGCTTCTTGCCGTATTCTCAAAACTCAACTCCGAGGGTCAGACCATACTTATGGTAACGCACTCCGTCAAGGCTGCGAGCCACGCAAACCGTGTGCTTTTCATCAAGGACGGCGAAGTTTTCCACCAGCTTTACAGAGGAAACTGCACGAATGAGGAGCTTTACAAGAAAATTTCCGATACCCTCACCCTTATCGCTTCGGGAGGTGCGGTCTGATGAACACTATGCTTCTGTACCCGAAGCTGGCGGTCAACGGAATAAAAAAGAACCGCCGCATATATCTTCCTTATATCCTCACCTGCTCGGGAATGATAATGATGTACTACATCACATCGTTTCTTACCGTCAGCAGTTTTGTAAAGGAAATGCAGGGCGGAATAACAATGCATATGCTCCTTTATATGGGCTGCGGCGTAATGGTCGTTTTTTCCGCAGTTTTTCTCTTTTACACGAATTCATTCATTATCCGCCGCAGAAAAACCGAGTTCGGACTTTACAACATTCTCGGAATGGATAAGCGGAACATCTCACGGATACTTTTGTGGGAAACTTTTATAATATATGTTTCTTCGCTCGTTGTGGGAATAACCTGCGGTGTGCTTTTTTCAAAGCTTGCGGAGCTTGCACTGACCAAAATGCTTGGCGGCGCAGCTTCGTACACATTTAACGCAGAGCCAAAGTCGATAATCCACGCAATGGTCTACTATGCGGTGATATTCCTGCTCATACTTATAAATTCGCTCCGTCAGATACATCTTTCCAATCCGATAGAGCTTATGAAAAGCGAAAATTCGGGCGAAAAGCCGCCGAAAGCGAACTATTTTCTCGCTGAATTGGGTGCGCTTATCCTCGGAGCGGCATATTTCCTTGCCGTTTATATCCAAAATCCGCTTGAAGCGATTTTTGCGTTTTTTGTGGCTGTAATAATGGTAATTGCCGCAACGTTTATGCTGTTTGTTTCGGGCTCGGTCGCTTTGTGCAAAATTTTGCAGAAGAACAAAAGGTACTATTACAAAACGAACCACTTCATCTCCGTTTCGCAGATGGCTTACAGAATGAAGCGAAGCGGCGCAGGCTTGGCCTCGATATGCATACTGTCAACAATGGTGCTCGTAACGCTTTCCTCCACGATATGCCTTTACGTCGGCGAAGAAGATATGCTCGCCCGCCGCTATCCGAGGGATATTGTCGTTGACACTTATTCGACAGACGAAAAAGTCATTTCGTGGAGCAGAAGTGCTGTAAACACTGCGCTTGAAAAATTCGGCGAAACGCCCGAGAATACTCTTCATTACACCTATCTTGACATTTCGGGCGGCTTTGTCGGCAGTGAGATCATACTTGACCCGAACCGAAGAGATGAGGTCGGAAACTCTGATATCCGTCAGCTTTTTATCATCACGCTCGCCGACTATAACCGTCTTATGGGCAAGAATGAAACACTTTCGGACGGCGAAGCACTTATTTACACTACGAAAAAAGACTATGATTTTGATACGCTCACTATTGCGGAATACGGCACATTTAATATCAAAGAACATATTGATGCTTTCGTTCCGAATGGCGTTGATGCCGAGCAGATGACACCGTCCGTTTTCATCTTTGTAAAGGACGAAGCCGTTGTAAAGGAACTGTATGAGCTTCAGCTCGGCATTTATGGCAATGCATCTTCCTATATGCACGATTATTACGCCTTTGACCTTTCCTGCGATGCGGATAAACAGATAGAAATAACCAAGGAAATGACTGACAACATTACCAAGATCAGAGCTGAACACCCCGATGACTGGGCAGGCGTAGGACTGGACGGACTTGAAAGCGGCAGAAGCGATTTTTACGCTCTCTACGGCGGTTTGTTCTTTCTCGGTATTCTCTTCGGCACGGTTTTCATAGCCGCAGCAGTGCTTATAATGTATTACAAGCAGATATCCGAGGGCTTTGAGGACAAGTCGAAATTCAGTATTCTTCAAAAGGTCGGAATGACGAAGTCGGAGATAAGAAAGAGCATAAATTCGCAGGTCCTTACGGTATTTTTCACACCGCTCGCCGCAGCCGGGGTTCACATGGCGTTTGCGTTCGGTATAGTTTCAAGGCTTCTTATGCTGTTCGGCCTGACGGACAAAAAGCTCTTTGCAATAGTGACATTATGCTGCTTCGTGCTGTTTGGTATCCTGTACACGGCGGTGTATATAATAACATCGAGCAGCTACTGCAAGATCGTCAGCGACAAGGATTGATGCTATGAAAAAAGTCTTATACTAATACTAAACACCAATAAAACTATAGACAAAAAATCGGCGCAAAACCCAT
>OIYP01000506.1_pt1 | contig 25140 bp, 24 predicted proteins | sample 1588261 | NCBI WGS metagenome assembly OIYP01 (sample SAMN03283293) | human gut metagenome | biome: human-associated habitat; material: feces | host: Homo sapiens | place: Peru | collected 2012
ACGAAGATTCTTTTCGTCGTGGAAATGTAGTGCTTACGGCAGAAAATGTTGGAGCTTATGATAAAGATACCTTAGATAAAAAATTAAATGATGTTCAAGCAACCAAGTTATGGATAAAAAGACTTGAAACATCGGATGCAAACGACAACCCAACAACAGCAGTATGCCAATCTGTTTTTTACGAGTACCCACCTGATTCATTGAATATTCCAGATGCAAATTGGTATCATATATTAACTTCTCAAAGCGCAGATGCATTTTATCGAACACAGTTCGCATTATCTATGGCTGGTGCACCTAATTTGGCATTTCGCAATTTTGTTGCTGGTTCTTGGAATTCGTGGAGGAATGTTCTAACAACGGCAGGAGGAACAATAACTGGAAACATTTCAACAAACGGCGGTGCAACATTTGCTACAGATGGGAATGTTTATCTTAATTCAAACGGTTATAAAGATTGGCTAACAAACATTTTAAATTCCAAGTTATCAACTTCAGCATCCTGTAATAAAAACTGGGAGTGGACTGGTAAAGAAGGACAACCACCTTGGTTATGGGGAGGAGAACTTCCAAACCATATGTATGTGTACAATCCATCAAACTTTAGAGTTGCCTATGCACGAGATACAGCCGGAGTTATTGCAGGAGCTGGCGATGTTCGTGTTGGCTTTTCTGGTGATGGCGTAAATTTTAGAACATATAACAAAGCTGGTACTGCGGCTGTCAATGGGTATACAAATTTAGGATCTGGAAGTTATCGTTGGAAACAACTTTTTGCTACAACAGCAACTATATCAACGTCTGACAGAAACTTAAAAAAAGATATATATCAGCTTACGGATACTCATTTGGATTTTTTCTTAAAGTTACAGCCAGTCTCATTCTTGTTTAAAGATGGTGAATCAGGGCGAACACATATTGGATTTATTGCACAGGATGTAGAACAGGCAATGTCTGAATGTGGGTTGACAGACTTGGATTTCGCTGGATTCTGCAAAGATCAAAAAGTAGAGGTGTTCTTTGAAGAGGATGAAAACGGAGATAAAGTAGAAAAAGAACGTCCAATTTTAGATGAAAATGGCAATCCAGAGTATATTTATTCATTAAGGTATGAAGAATTTATCGCATTGAACACATATATGATTCAGGAGTTGTGGAAACGTGTTGATGCAGTAGAAAAAGAAAACATAGAGACGAAAAATCAGATCGAATCAATGCAGCAGGATATTGCAGAATTAAAAAAATCAAGAGTCTAAGAGCCGATTACATGACCATGCGTTGTGTAGCCGGCTCTTTTGAATAACAAGCCTTCGGGCAGAAAGAGAGGAAAAATTTATGAAATTTAACAAAATTAACATGATCTATGGACTGATTGCAACAATCGGGGCGGCACTATTCGGCGAATACTGGTTTTTATTTGCCGGATTCCTGATCCTAAATGTGATTGACTATACAACCGGGTATTGCAAGGCAAGATTCTATAAAAAGAATGAGTCGAGTGCCATCGGAGCAAAGGGCATCTTTAAAAAGGTGTGGTACTGGGTGGTGATCGGACTTGCTTTTTTCATATCAAATTGTTTTGTAACAATGGGCGAGGTCATAGACGTACAGCTTGACTTTGTACTGCTGTTCGGGTGGTTTACCCTTGCTACATATTTGATAAATGAAATCCGGAGCATCTTAGAAAATCTGGTAGAAATGAATGTGAAGGTACCGCAGTTTTTGATTGCAGGACTGGATATTACACAGAAATTGTTAGACAGCAAAACAGAGATTAAAGAAAGCGAGGTAGAAGTTAATGGCAAATAGAAAAATTGGACAGGCTGGTCTGAATCTTATCAAACAGTTTGAGGGCTGTCGGCTTACAGCCTATCAGTGTTCTGCAGGTGTGTGGACAATCGGGTACGGTCACACTGCCGGAGTATATAAAGGGATGAAAATCACACAGGCACAGGCAGATGCATTTTTAAAGCAGGACATAGCAAAGTTTGAAAAGTATATCAACAATCCGTCCTATGTCCCATTTACAGACAAACTTAACCAGAACCAGTTTGATGCTCTGGTCAGCTTTGCTTTCAATCTGGGACAGGGCAACGTGAAAAAGCTGTGTACAGGCAGAGTAATGAATCAGATCCCGTCTGCAATGCAGCAGTACTGTAAGGCTGCCGGTAAAACATTACCAGGATTACAGCGGAGAAGAAAAGCCGAGGCGGCTCTTTATAATAAGAGAGTAGAGAGTTGCACCGGTGCAACCACTACCACAGTGAAAGAAACGGAGGATTATAACATGAATACAATTAAAAAAGGCAGCAAGGGCAATGCAGTCAAGGTATGGCAGATCATCATCGGTACGACGGTGGATGGCAATTTTGGCAGTGGCACGGAGGACGCAACTAAGACTTGGCAGAAGAATCATGGATTGGCAGAAGATGGAATTGTCGGAAAAGTGAGTTGGAACGTTGGATTAAGATCATTGTAAAGCATGTTTGGCGAGAGAAATCTCGCCATTTTTTATATAATATATGAATGCCAATGCCTATAAAAATAAAAAACAATGAGGAAAACAATTAAACAAGTTGTTGACAGGAAAAACAATATGTGATATAAATATAGTGAAACAATTGAATATGACACATATGGAGGGAAAGAATATGCTTACAAAGTTTGGTAAGGAGCTAAGAAAAATAAGAATCGAGAATGACGAGATTCTTAAGGATATGGCCGATAAACTGAACGTAACAGCGGCATATTTATCGGCTGTAGAAAATGGTAATAGAAAGGTGCCTGATGCATGGGTTAATACCATTGCCACAAAATATAATTTATCCGATGAAAAAGCAACTACATTGCAAAAATTAGCTTATGAGGATAGATGTGATATTAATCTTACATTTGATAGCACAAATAGTCGAGAAACAAATTTGGCTCTTTCATTTGCGAGGAAGTTTAAAGATCTAGATAACAATCAAATAAAAGAAATTCAAAAAATTTTGGACATGAAAAAATGACTAGGAGGGTTTTATGGCACGGTGTATTGCGGAACCATTATCACGAAAAGATATTAGAAAAACAGCAGAGCTGATAAGAAAAATTGATGGCTCGGAGAATGATATGTTTTTTGATATTGTTAGATTTTTGGAAATTAAATTACCAAGTATAGACTCGAATTTTAATTTTCGTGTTTTACCACAGGACGAAATGGGAGAATGTCATGGTATAACATATCCCGATAGAAATGAAATTCAAATTAGACAAGACGTATATGATAGAGCTATAGCTGGTAGTGGAAGGGATAGACTTACATTAGCACATGAGTTGGGTCATCTTTTATTTCACGAAAAACAAAATATTAGTTATGCCAGAGTTGGTGATAATACAGGAATAGTTGTTTTTCGAGACCCGGAATGGCAGGCAGATGCTTTTGGAGGAGAAGTTTTAATGCTGAAAGAAATAATAAAGGGACATAATGTAAAAGAGGTAATGAATTTATGCAAGGTGTCAGAAAAAGCGGCACTGTGTCAATTATCTAAGTGATGTTTAGGTCATACCTTTACATAAACAAAACCAAGCACACGAGATGCTTGGCTGTTTGTTGAAAAGTCTTACGACAGTTCAACTGGTTATAATTTTCTTCGCAAGCTAATTATAGCACTGTCGTTAGGCTTTCGCAAGCAGAAGATGCGAAAGGAGGAACTGTTTCATGTATATTTTTAGAGCATGGATTACAACCAAAGACGGTGCACGCATTTATGCTAGGGACTATGGCAAGCGAGCTTTCAAAATTTGGGTTGATAAAAAAACTAAGCGGTAGAGACGCTTGCATAAAAACCAGAGCATATTTGCCAGTTGTATGCTCCTTTTTGTATGAAAGGAGAAAACATTATGGATTTAATCGAAAAAGCGTATAGTTGTACAAAACTTTGGATAAGTATGATCGTTGCAATTATATATTCTGTGCTACTTGTTTCATATCAACATTACATTCAGGGATTGGAAAAACCAGCTGGTATGCAGGAAGCATTGGTTTTCCTATTTAATTATCCTCAAGATTATTTTGGGGCGTTGATAATGGGATTGGTTATACATGCAATATGTGTTGTCATGATAATCTGTTTAATATTATGTTTTATAGGAATTGTAACATCGAGGGTAACCCCCAATGTGGTTATGATGATAAATTTAGCTATGACGATAATAATGATTGTGCTCAATAATTTATATGTAAAGTATGTGTCGGCATTGGTAATGGCAATTGCGGTCATTGGAATAGTTGGGTGGGCAATCGCAAACGCTGATACATAGGAGTAAGATCTGTAAAAATATATAAATGATGCAGAGTAAAAGAATAGACATTTCATGTTGCATTTCGTGTTGCATAGTGCTGTAAAATTTATGCGGATAATGCAAAAACGTGCGAAATGCGCAGCAATCAAAACCAGTAAAAACCGCATTTTATCAGCACCTCGCAAAATATGCGGAGTCTGATAAAATATATCTCACGGGTTCAAGTCCTGTCACCCGCATGAATAAAAAATAGCCGGAAAGCTAAGATTTTGCAGTAAAATCAAGGCTTTCCGGCTATTGTTTTGTTCTGAAACAAGTCAATAATATGGAAAATGTAAAAAAATACAAAATTTATAATAAATTTAAAAAATATTGAGATAAATTGTGCAATATGGTAAAATAATAGAAAGGAATTTTCAAAAATCTATATAGAAAAATCTATATACATCATATTTGTGAACTCCGATATTACAGCAGGGAAGCGGGAGGAAAGATTTATGAACAATGTAAAAGTACAGACAAAGCTGTCAATCGTAATGTTAGCGACGATAGTGGCACTGGTATTGTGTGCCGTTATTTCATCGGAGAGCATGAAGCAGCTCCAGAGCAAAGCATTAGAGACGATGGAAGCAGATGAGCGGGAGTCTTATGATGAACAGATCAAACAGCAGGTAGATAATGTGGTCTCACTTTGTCAGACGATTTATGATCAGTATCAGGCTGGTGTGTATACCGAGGAAGAAGCTAAGAAGTTAGCGGCAGATGAGATCAGACAGCTTCGTTATGGAGATGGCGGATATTTCTGGGTTGACCAGTATGACGGAACTAATGTGGTGCTTTTAGGAAATGATACAGAAGGCACCAACCGTATGGAGACGAAAGATGCCAATGGATATCAAATGGTTAAAGAGATCATCCGTGTCGGACAGGAGGCAGATGGAGGATATACAGATTATGTATTCCCGAAAGAAGGCGAGACTGAACCTTCTCCGAAACGTTCCTACAGTAAAGCATTTGAACCGTTTGAATGGGTGATCGGAACCGGTAATTACACAGACTATATCGATGATAAGGTTGCATCCATTGAAAAAGATTTTACTTCATATGTAACAAACAAACGTACCACGTTTATCATTTCAACAATAATAGAAGGAGCGGTAGTAGTATTTCTTCTTATATTGATCATTTTAAGCATTATTAAACCACTGAAGAAGTGTATCAGTTCCATCGGAGTCATGGAACAGGGTGATTTTTCACAGGCACTTGGAACTGCACTGTTAAAACGCCGTGATGATTTTGGAAAGCTGGCAGGTTCCATTGAGTCTATGAGGACAGAGATGAACGGACTGATCGGCGAGGTTAAGAGCCAGGCGACAGAGATCACCGGAATGGTACAGGAGATTGATACCAACATTCAGGCATTGGATGAGGAGATTGAGAATGTTTCCGCTACTACGGAAGAACTTGCAGCAGGTATGCAGGAGACAGCTGCTTCCTCCGAAGAGATCAATGCGATGTCCCATGAAATCGAGAGCGCTGCAAAGAGCATTGCAACACGTTCACAGGACGGGGCTATGGAGGCAGATGATATCCGAGACCGTGCTGTCAGTATTAAAAAGACCACAACCGAAAATGATAAACGTACCAAGGCAATCCATACGGAAATCAATGAGGGACTGACAAAAGCACTTGAAGATATCAAAGTTGTCGATCAGATTGGCGTTCTTGCGGAATCAATTATGGAGATTACCGGACAGACAAACCTGTTAGCACTCAATGCATCCATTGAGGCCGCACGTGCGGGAGAGGCAGGAAAAGGCTTTGCAGTTGTTGCAGATGAGATCCGGGTACTTGCAGAGCAGTCAAAGGCAGCAGTCGTACATATCCAGGATGTAACAAAGAATGTGGTTGAATCTGTAACGAATCTGGCAGATGGAGCGAAAAAGTTACTTGAGTTTGTCGGAACAGATGTGGTGGACAGTTTTGCAGGATTCTCTGACATGGCAGATTCTTACAGTAATGATGCAGGTAGTATTGACGGACTGGTAACTGATTTTTCGGCATCTTCAGAGCAGCTTTTAGCATCGATCAACGGAGTTATGGATGCGATCGGTGAAGTAAGTAAGGCAGCAACGGAGGGCGCAACCGGTACCAATGATATCGCTGAAAAAACAGGTGTTGTGGTTGAGAAGGCAGCTGAGATCAAAGAAAAAGCAGAGGCAGCGCATGCAGCAGCGGACAGACTGCAGAAGAATGTAGAGCATTTTATTGTATAGAATAAGTGAATGCAGGCAAATCAAATAAATGAGTAAACATGTCTGCACGATGATTAACAAATAGCGGTCAGATCATATGAAAAACAGCGGATAACAACAAGAGAAGAAGTTGTTATCCGCTGTTTTATAATGTATTTTGTAGCGTGTTTGCGTGGTTATGCTGATAGCAAAGAGAATGCAGGTTATATAATTATTCTCCCTGATAATTACTGCGTACATACTGCTCGATCGCTGTATTATCCTCCGGCATACGGCAGCCAACGATAAAGACGCTTTCATTATCCGTGCTGCGGATGATATGTCCTTCTAACTCGCGGGCACTTGCTACAGGAAGATCCGGGATCGATAAGGTAATGTCGGAACCGATCGCACTGGCAAAGAAATTATCGCGGACGCTGAAAGCAAAGCCGCCTGCACTGATATTGATCATCTGACCGTTATATTGTCTGCCGGTCTGTGTTACCGTGATCGTACATTTGGTGGAGAGCGGCATACGCGGATATTTACGACGGTTGATAACCTTCGGGTTGGTTGCAACAGTAATCTTATAAATATCAGATGCCTGACCGCGCATTGTGGAAATATCGGCATTTTCCCAGATATACAGTGCATTTGTGACAGAAATCTGCAGCTCGTAAGTAAAGTTTTTATTTTTAATTTCAATCGAATGACCGGAAGGAACATGTAGACGTGCTGTAATTCCACCGTCTAGGGATGCTGTTACCTCACCGTGAGCAGTAAATGATGAACTGCCATTTTTGGCGATCAGGACGACTTTCATGCCAGGTTTGGCATCACCGATTCCCATGAAACCGCCGGTACCGAGTTCACCCATCAGTTTTCCGACAATCGTTTCGATTTTATTTACGTTGACGGCGGATTCCTCGTATTTACTCAACATGGTGCGTGAAACGTCATCTGACTGGTTGATGCACTTGGTCATGACATCCATGGTGTCGCAGACCTGTTTCATGTTGTCAACCATATCCTGATTGGAAGACTCCACATCTTTCATGGCACCGTCGATTACTTTGATATTTTCACCGAGAGTCGTCGAATCTTTGGTAATACTGGCAACACTGTCTTTTACGAGTGTGAGTTTTTCACGTGTTGTCTGGATCAGGTCAAGCGTCTGCGTGATGGACTGTGTCATTTTTCCAGAGGTCTCATCTAAATGAGTCAACGCATCACGGATGCGGCCGGAAGAATTTTTCGTCTCTACGCTGAGTCCCTGAATCTGGTCAGCTACAACGGCAAAGCCTTTTCCGGCAGCACCGGCCCGGGCGGCTTCTATGGAGGCGTTTAAGGCGAGGAGATTTGTCTGGAAAGTAATGCCTTCGATCGTTCCGGTCTCTTCTTTTACCATATCAAAATCCTGTTTGAAATTCTCTAAAACCTGTTCGACCTGTGAGGACAGATCTGCCATTGTGTTGGTGGTAGACACAACGTCGGCAAGTTCTTCGGCACTTAAATTTGCGTGTTCGATGGATTCCTGGATCAGATTTACCATTTCTGCGATCAGGGATGCTACATTCTCGACCTGTGTGTTGATATCGGAAGTCTTATCCATGGAGGACATTGTTTTGTTATAGAGAATATCGTTATTCTGGGTCAGTTCTTCCATGCTTTTTACAACGGAATCAGCCCCCTGTTTGTTTTCATCAGCAAGTTCACGGACTACGGTAACACCGTCTACAATGGAACTGCTAGCGCCTTTGACCTGCCCTACTGTGGTCACCACGCGGTTTAGGTTGTCTTTAATAGAGTTGACAAGTGCTCCGTCGGACTGGTTTAGATGATCGATGGAAACGACGTAGCAGATATAGCAGAGCAATATCGTGGAGATCTGAAGGTAATAATCATTTGTGGAAATATTTGGGTTTATGCCATATATATTATGTAAAATAAGATGAACAATTACAATGATCTCGTTGGCGATACCGCACCGGATCATATATTTACGGTCTTTAAAAAGAATCAGCATACTGGTTAATGGCAGGATATAACCAAACGCGATCGCAGAATCAGTGGTGAGAATTACATAAGTGTAAAATGCACCGTAACCGACAGCAACAACTTCCTTATATATAGAGGAAGCCTTTCCGTTGATCTTTAATACGAGAATACCAATAAAAAATGGAATCCATGCCATAAGAAGAAAGGTAATATAATATCTGGCTGAGTGAAGTCCCTGGGATGTCTCTGAACCATACGAAAGAGTCATGATGGCGATTAAGATCAGCCAGATCGTGCGAGCCTTTGAGTTTGATTTTGCTTTGAAATATGATTCGTTATACTCCATAAAATTCTCCATTCCTGCGATAAAAATTTACATGCGGAATATAAATATATCGCACTCATTTTTCATATGTAAATTAGGACTAAAGTAATATCGTTAATCAGATTTTAAGTTTATATGTGGGTGCTGTCAATCCTTTAAAGCAATAAAGTCTGAAAATGGTCTTTACTTTTTTCCCAACTGGTATTAAGCCACTCGACAACTTTTATTTTTCCATCTTCTGTAAAAGGAAATGTGGCAGAAGTTTTTAAGGAATCGTCTGTGGTGGCAAAATTATAAGGTCCCGGCCAGTAAATAGCACGGAAAACATCGGTATCGGATTCTTCATCGTGTTCTTTTTGGATCAGATAACGCATGCCTTTGTAGCTGCCGGTAAATTTTTCTTTTTTGTAGAAGTTGAGATTCAGGATATCTTCCGGTGTGATCATGGTGGTGTCTCCTTATATATAGAAGTTCGTGATGTTGTAAAATCTGTTTCAATTATAACAGGTGTAAAATGAGATGGAAAGAAGCAAAATTACATTATAATATAGACGAAATAGAGAAAAAATGAAATCTTTAGCGAAATGTAAATATTCCCAATAATTAAAATAATGAAAGAAAATTCATACATTTAGGAAGGCTCTTGAATGATAATGCAAAAGAAGGGAAAATACTGGGAAAAGCGTTATATTTATACATGCCTGAAAATGAGAAAAAGTATTGACAAAAAACGGCTTGCATGTATAATAAAAAAAGTATTGTTCGTCGGGAACATACAGTTGTATATTTTTAAAGTGCAATGGGCAAAGGAGTCTGTTGGCACTTTTTTTTGCTTATACAAAAATATTTTAGCACAATAACGTGTTACAACAATAATGTTATAAAGACGCCATGGCGTTTTTATATAGAACAATTTTCTATAAGGAGGAACTATTATGAAAAAGAAACTGATTTCTCTTTTTCTGATCGGTGCCATGACTACCGGAATGGTAGCAGGATGCGGTTCAGGAAACAGCAATGCTGATGCGGGAAACAACGCTTCTTCTGACAACGCTGCTGTAGAGGGTACAGAGGCAGCTGCAGACGGCACAGAGAGTACTTTTAACGGTACTTACAGCAACAAACAGGTAATCTTAGGCGAGAGTTCTGAGACAAGTGGAGATATCACTCCATTCTGGGCAAACGGTGCTTCTGATTACGATGCATTCAAATTAGTTACAGGTATGGCTCCGATCGACAGAGACCAGACAGGTAAATGGATCGAGAACCCGGCTGTTCTTGATAATCTGGAAGTAACAGATAACGAGGACGGAAGCAGAACTTACACAGTTAAGATCAAAGACGGCTTAAAGTTCAGCGATGGTTCTGATGTAAATGCAGACGACTACTTATTAACATACATGTTAAGATGTGACGAGATGATCACTGATCTCGAAGCCAGCAACTTAACAGACAGTACTGTTCAGTATGTAAAAGGTTATGACGCATATTCAAACGGCGAGACAGATACATTCGAAGGACTTCATCTGATCGATGACAAGACTTTCTCTGTAACCATCGACGCACAGTATATGCCATACTACTATGGACAGGCTTTGATCTCTAACCAGCCGGAGTCTATGGACTTATGGTTACCGGAAGATGTTACTTTAGAGGATACAGAGAATGGTGTGAAATTCTCTGACAACTTTACTTCTGAGTATATCGGAGATAAAGTACAGGCTGCAAGATATGACTACAATATCTGCTCCGGTCCTTACATGTTCACATCTTATGATGAGAACTCTTATGCATACACACTGACAAAGAACCCGAATTTCCCAGGTAACTTCGAGGGACAGACAGCAAATATCGAGACTGTTATCGTAAAATATACACCACAGGATACTATGATGGATCAGTTAAAGACCGGTGCTGTTGATATCTTATATCAGGTAGCAGACGGCGATCAGATCGAACAGGGTCTTGATATGGTTGAAGACGGAAGCTTCAATTACTTAAGCTATGGCCGTGCAGGTTACGGAATGATTTCTTTCAAATGTAATCAGGGACCGACCCAGTTCAAAGAAGTACGTCATGCAATGGCTTACTTACTTGACCGTGTAACATTTGCACAGACATTCACAGGCGGACATGGTACTGTTGTAAGCGGACCTTATGGTACGCAGCAGTGGATGGCTGAGGAATATGCAGAAGAATTAGACGGATTAAACTCTTACACATACAGCCTTGACTCTGCAATCAAAGAGTTAGAGGACGGCGGCTGGGTATACAACGAAGATGGTTCTGATTACTCAGGTTCCGGAATCCGTTATAAGAAATTAGACGATGGTACTTACATGCCATTAGTAATCGAGTGGTTCTCTTCTGAGAATAACTCTGTATCTGACCTGCTTGTAACTTCCTTACAGCAGAACCCGGATGTAGAAGCAGCAGGTATGAAGATCAACCAGACCGTTGGTACTTTCACAGACTTACTGACATATTACTATGACAGCTCCAAAGAGAACCCATATCAGATGTTCAACTTAGCAAGTGGTTTCGGTAACCCTTACGATGTTGCATATCAGTATGAGCCAGGTTCATCTAACAACACCAATGCATTAGAGGGTGAAGAAGGACAGAAACTGTATGATCTTGCAATCACTATGAACCATACAGAAGAAGGTGATGATGAGGCATATGCAAAAGCATGGTTCGATTTCATCGCTGACTGGAATGATGAGCTTCCTGAGATTCCGTTGTACTCCAATGATTACCATGATTTCTTCACATCAAAGCTTCATGACTTTGAAGAAGATGGATACAACTGGGATGCAACAAACGCAATTCTGTATGCAAACATGGAGTAATCTGTTTTATAGAATCATATTCTATTCCATGTGAAATTTTACCGGCATGTGGCGTGGGGCATAAGTCCCGCGCCCGTGCGGTATATATTCCGGCAAATTCTTTGATCGTTTCTTTTGGAATGGGATCAAAGGGGCATGTCAGGATTTTGTTCCTAAGGAAACGAAGAAGAAAAATCAAATGAAGGTTGGTTAAATTATGTTAAAGTACGTTGGGAAAAGAATTTTATATATGATAGGGGTATTCTTTGTAGTATCCATTATCCTTTTTGTACTGTTTAATAACGTACCTGGTGACCGTGCTCTTAATCAGGTGCAGAACTTAAGAGGTAAAGTCTCCGATGAGACATTCCAGCTCCGCTATCAGGAAGCAAGAGAAAAATTAGGATTAGACGATCCGATTCCGGTCCGCTATGTAAAATGGATGGGAAATTTATTAAAGGGCGATCTTGGATATTCTTCCTTCTACAAAAAAGATGTGAAAGATTGTCTCTCGACACCACTGTTAAACACGATACAGATCAATATCGTATCCACGATACTCGCGTTAGCGATCACAATACCGCTCGGTATTCACTGTGCGGTCAAGAAATTTTCTAAATTTGACAATACGGTACAGGTGCTGACAATTGTCGGCTATAGTATGCCTCAATATATAATTGCTCTGGTATTTATTTTCATATTTGCCGTAAAGCTCGGCTGGTTCCCAATCAGTGGTATGAATACGCCGAACTTCCAGGGAACCGGAATGGCATTCGTGCTTGACCGTCTCCATTATCTGGCACTTCCGGTCATCGTTATGACGGTTGCAGCTTTGGGAAGCATGACACGTTATGTCCGTGCAGCAATGATCGATGCACTCCGTATGGATTATATCCGTACTGCAAGAGCAAAAGGTTTAAAGGAAAAAGTCGTTATTTATTCCCATGCATGGAGAAATGCACTTCTTCCGGTTATCACACTGATCATCAGCTGGTTCATGAGTATTTTCATGGGATCTATCGTTATTGAACAGATTTTCCAGTTGAATGGTATCGGTAAAATGTATTATGTCGGACTTATGAATCAGGATTACGATATGGCACTTGCAGTAAATATGCTCTACTGTATCATCACACTGCTCAGCAACCTGATCACAGACTTAAGCTATGGTCTGGTAGATCCGCGTGTACGTATTGATAAGTAGGAGGAACGAAAAACATGAAGATGCTCAAACACCTTTTTGGAAAAAGGGATAAAGAACTCGATGTATTACAGGAAGAAGCGCTTCAGAGTCCGCTCCGTACGGTTGTGAGGAATTTCACCTCAAACAGACTTGCGTTTGGCGGCTTGATCGTATTTTTAGTTATCTTTTTGATCGTTTTAATCGGACCAATTTTTAATCCGATCGACTTAAGTGAAAAAGAAGAGACACAGATCAACGTGGCTCCGGGACTTAATATGATGAAAGTACCGGACGGTTTGAAAGGAAATGTAAAAGAGATTTCCACAGGTGCGACATTCAGTGTAGGCGTTGACAATGATGGTAAAGTCTATGTCTGGGGTTACACCAAGATCAGTAACAAGATCGATATTGCAAAGAAGATGCCAAAACAGAAAGAAATGGGAAAAGTGGTATCTGTATCTGCAGGATTTGACCATGTCATGGCACTCAATGAAGATGGGGAGCTTTTCATCTGGGGTAGTGACCGTATGGGACAGTGTCAGGTTCCGATGGAAGTAAAGCATGAGAAGATCAAACAGATCGCAGCCGGTTATCAGATTTCTTATGTATTAACCGAGGGCGGCGAAGTGATCGCATGGGGAAATGAAAACTTAAATGATGTGCGTCTGACCAGAAGAAACGGTAACAGCCACATTGCAAAGATTTCCGTAGCAAATACAACTTTAATGGCGCTTACAGATGATGGCGAGATCCGGCATTTAGGAAGCCAGAAATCCGATATCTCCAATATTCCGGAAGACCTTGGAAAAGCGAAAGATATCGTGACAACCTCCGATGCCTGTGTGGCATTGTTAGAGGATGGCTCTCTTAGAATCTGGGGAAAAGCCAACAAGAGTGAGAAAGAGATTCCGGAAATGGATGGAGAGATCGTTTCCATGTTTGCCGGAAGATATCATATTACAACACTGACAGATAAAGGAACTGTTTACTCCTGGGGAAGCAATGCAAAACACCAGACAGATGTTCCAAAAGCAGCAAAAGATGTGACTGCTATCTATGGCGGTACTTACCAGAATTATGCAGTGACCAAATCCGGCGATGTAGTAACCTGGGGATTAAAAGGTTATCTGCTCGGAAGCGATGAGCTTGGACGTGATGTATTTACCCGTATCTTAAATGGTGGACGTATGACTATGACGATCGGTGCAATCTCCGTTATCATTTCCACGATCATCGGTATCATCATTGGTGGTGTGTCCGGTTTCTTCGGAGGCTGGGTTGATATCGTGTTACAGCGTATCACAGAGATCGTTGCATGTCTGCCGTTCCTTCCGATGGCGATGATTTTGACATCTATCATCGGAAACAGTATGACAGAGAGCGCAAGAATTGCCCTGATCATGGTGATACTCGGTATATTAAGCTGGCCGAGTCTTGCAAGACTTGTCCGCGCACAGGTGCTTGCAGAGCGTGAGCAGGAGTTTGTAACCGCTGCAAATGCGATGGGTGTAAAACGTTCTGTGATCGTATTTAAGCATATTATCCCGAATGTTATTTCAGTTATCATCGTATCCGCAACGCTTGATTTTGCATATTGTATGCTGACAGAGTCTACGTTATCCTTCTTAGGATTTGGTGTAAAACTGCCGCGTCCTACATGGGGAAATATGTTAAACGGCTGCGTAAGTTCCGTTGTTATCCAGAACTACTGGTGGAGATGGGTATTCCCTGCCATCATGTTAGGTATCTGCGTAATCTGTATCAATATGGTCGGAGACGGTCTGCGTGATGCCATCGACCCGAAATCAAATGAGCGTTAAAGGAGGAGACACAAAATGGCTTTATTAGAGATTCATGACCTGCATACCTTCTTTAAAACGAAAAAGGGTATTGTAAAGGCAGTAAACGGTGTTTCTTACTCGGTAGAACCGGGAAAGACACTTGGTGTTGTAGGTGAGAGCGGAAGCGGTAAGAGCGTTTCCGCCATGAGTATTTTAAAATTATTAGACGGCAACGGCTATATCGACAGCGGCGAGATCATTTTTGACGGTAAAAATCTTGCAGACGTATCTGTAAAAGATATGTGTAAGATCCGTGGAAATGAGATCTCTGTTATTTTTCAGGAGCCGATGACCAGCTTAAACCCGATTTTTACCGTAGAGCGTCAGCTTTCCGAGCCGTTTATCATTCATCAGGGAATGAATAAAAAAGAGGCAGCCGAGAAAGTGGTTGAGATGTTAAAGGATGTACGAATCCCGAATCCGGAAGCGGTTGCCAAACAGTATCCGCATCAGCTTTCCGGTGGTATGCGCCAGCGTGTCATGATTGCCATGGCACTTGCCTGCCGCCCAAAACTACTGATCGCTGATGAGCCGACGACGGCTCTTGATGTAACGATCCAGGCGCAGATCTTAAAGCTGATGAATGATTTAAAGAAAGAGAAAGGAACATCCATTCTCTTTATCACACATGATCTTGGTGTTATCAACGAGATGGCAGACGATGTCGCTGTTATGTACTGTGGTCAGGTTGTGGAAAAAGCTCCGGTGCGCAGCATTTTTGGGGATAACTCCTATCTGCATCCGTATACGGAAGGACTGCTTTACTCTATCCCACGTCTTGATACACCGACCGGAATCCGTTTAGAGGCAATTCCGGGTGCCGTACCGCATCCGCTTGATCTTCCGAAGGGATGTAAATTTGCACCGCGCTGCAAATATGCAACAGACAAGTGTCGTGAAATGGAACCGGAACTGAACGAGGTAGAACCGGGACATATGGTACGCTGCTTTTATCCGAAGAAAGGGGAAAGAAACTAATGAGTGACGAGAACAAGGTATTACTGCGTGTTTCGAATTTAAAACAGTATTTCCCGATCGGAAAAAAGAAGATGGGAAAACCGCAGTCATTTGTAAAGGCAAATGATGGAATCAGTTTAAATATTTACGAAGGCGAGACATTTGGTCTGGTAGGTGAGAGTGGATGTGGAAAATCCACATTCGGACGTACGCTGTTACAGCTTTACCGTCAGACCGGCGGACGCACCGTATATTACGGACGTACGGTTGAAGATTTTGATTTAAAATATGTTGAGGAGATCTTTAGAAATCTTCCAGATAAGAAGAAAAAATGCGAGGAGCTTTTAGACAAGGTAAAAAAATTAGAGGTTGACTACGCAAAAATGCCAGAGGGCAGTGAGGAAGAAAAGATCGCCAAGAAGGCAGCCGGACAGCATCTTGCTGAGATGGAGAGCGAGGCAGACAACGATCTTTTGGATATCACAGCTCTGATTGGTGGACTTTATACGTTAGATGAGACTGCACTTGCAGAGGCAGGCCGTCATTATCTCGCAGAGTATCTTGCCATGAAAGAGATCCGAAATATCAATGCACAGGCAGACGAGTTTGAGAAGAACGGAAAATCTGCTAAAGCCGGGGAAGTAAAGAAAAAGATTCCGGAGCTTCAGAAAAAAGTACAGGCTGAGTTAGCAGAGATCGATAAGATCCGTGACAACTGCAAAAAGGATGAAGAATTTGAAAAATATGAGGTACAGAAGGATGACGGCATCAATCTTGCAAACTTAACCGATGCAGAGATGCGTTATTTACGCCGTGATCTTCAGCTTATTTTCCAGGATCCATATTCATCCTTAAATCCGCGTATGACCGTAGGTCAGATCATCGGAGAGGGATTGATGGCTCACAATATTTTCAAAAAAGGTGATCCGAAGATGCAGGATTATATCATGGAGATCATGGAGAAGTGTGGACTTGCTTCCTATTTTATCCATCGTTATCCGCATCAGTTCTCCGGTGGACAGAGACAGCGAATCGGTATTGCACGTTCACTTGCAGTACATCCGAAGTTTGTTGTCTGCGACGAGGCGGTATCTGCACTGGATGTTTCTATTCAGTCACAGATCATTAACCTTTTGTTAGACTTGAAAGAGCAGAATAATTTAACCTATCTGTTCATTTCCCATGACCTTTCCGTTATTAAATACATCAGTGACAGAATTGGTGTCATGTATTTAGGAAATATGATGGAACTTTCGGATACGGAGCATTTGTTTGCACATCCGTACCACCCATATACAGAGGCATTACTTTCTGCAATCCCTACCACCGATGTGGATAGCAAGAAAGAGACGATCATTCTTGAGGGAGATATCCCAAGCCCGATCAATCCGCCAAAAGGATGTAAGTTCCATACAAGATGCCGTTACTGTACGGAGATCTGTAAGAATGTTACACCACAGTTCGAAGAAGTAGAACCGGGGCATTTTGTTGCATGTCATCATAAATTAGGTGTGCCGGAAGAAAAATAGTTATTGCCTGCACTATGGATGTGAACAGCAGCAAAAAAGAAAAATAGATACAAATTGACAGATGATAAGAGCTGGCTTAAACTGGAAACATAGTGTTTTTGGTGAGAGTGAGCTCTTATTTTCATTCATAGGATTCGGGTGTCAAAAGGTGGCTCTTAAATTTTTGATTGGCAAATTGCACAAAGCAGTGCCTATTTTGTTCCGTTGTCCGAAAATAAGAAAATCTAAGTCTGCCTGTGTTAAATTCTCTCAAAGTGACGTGTACGTCTTAAACTCGCGCCAGTTATGGCACGATGACGTCCATGGGACATTAAGACTTTTGCTGCCGTCCATGGCAGCAAAACACTGCACATCGACAGGCAAACTAAGATTTCCTAATTTTCTCCCCAAGTCACAAAAACAGTCTCTGCTTTGTGCAATTTGCCAGCCACTAAATTAAAATCCACCTTTTGACACCCGAATTATTCATAGGAAAGTACGTCCTATGAATGAAAATAACCTCCGGATGGGATGAGCATCTCACGGAGAAGAAGTTAGCTGTAAACAGCACCGCTCGAGTGCGAAAGAGTCGTAAGCGACTCTTTGTAATAAGTAAGAATGGAGAGATTTATGTTATTTCAGAGAAAAATAGATGGAACAATGAAAAAACTACATGAGAGCAGTGATGCTGCCGAGGAGGAGCGCAGAAAAGAAGCGGGGGAGCCGTATGAGGAGATGGAACGCCCGGAACTGGAAAAGGGGGATATGCTTGCAATGATCATCGCAGCATTTATCACGTTCATACCGGTAGCCATTTTAGTGCTTGGAATTATCCTGGTGGCAGGGTATTTCCTGCTGCATTGATCGGGCGGTAGTTTGAAGGAGGAGAGGAAAATGCTATTTGGGGACAGTGAGCAGAAAAAGAAACAAAAGGAACAGCGCAGCAGGGAAAAAGACTGGAAGGGAAAGCTGATTGGAGCCGGTATGGAAAAGGGAGCTGCCGGTGAACTGGTAAAAATAATGACAGAAGCGCAGATGTCAGGGGAAAGTCTTCAGGCAGACTATAAAACATCAAGAGAACATCTCGAACGTGCGCAGCGTAAGATAGAACTTTTGCTGGATGAAATGACAGAAGAACCGGAACGTGACGTGAAAAAAAGTCTGGATTCCCTGATCGTGGATTTAGATCATGTTTATCACGTGTGTTCTATCAGGGAGGATGATCCGGATTATGGATCTACGGTAAAGTGTTTAAAAACAGCATCATCGGAACTTGGTATGCAGGATGCAAAGATCAGTTCACTGATGCTGCGCAGTGAGCTGGAAAACATACAGGCGGTATTAAAGGATGCCGCAGCCTGGGAAGCACCGGATTTTTTTGCACTTGCATTTTATCTGATTCATGGGGATAAGGAGTCGCTGGCTGATAAGGAAAATGGACAGCGTAACCAGTTCCTTCTGGATTATCTGAACGAAAATTTTATGGAACGCTATGCAGACAGTATTGAATCTGCAGGCTTAAAAGAAGAAATTACCGCTTTTATTTACACAATTCATACTATACATAACTAAAAGTTATAAGAAACGTCACTTTGTATAATTATGATTAAAATCCATCAAGAATTTAGGTTAATCTGAATATTGTGCAAAGTGTATATTTTTGCTATTATTGCAACAACAAGTTTCAGAGCTTTCGCAAATGTATGAAATATCATGACAATATAAGGTGCGGAAGATGAATGGAGGAAAAAGTGTGAAAAATTACATTTTTCACACACAAGATTTGTGTTTGAACACAAACTTGTGATGCCCTGAAAAATGGGCAGGAATGGAGGCTATTATGAAAAAAGCGGTAAGTATGTTTTTAACAGCAGCACTGGCAGTAAGTTGTCTGGCAGGCTGTGGCAGTTCAGCAGGAAACACATCAACAGGCAATGCATCTGCAGGAGCAGACAGCAGCGCATCAGACGACAGTGCAGCAGACGGTTCTGTATTTAAGATCGGAAGCATCGGACCGACAACCGGTGATGCAGCAATTTACGGAAACGCAGTTATGAACGCAGCACAGATGGCAGTGGATGAGATCAATGCAGCTGGCGGTGCAAACGGATATCAGCTTGCATTCAAAGCAGAGGATGATCAGAATGATGCAGAGAAATCCGTCAATGCATATAACTCATTAAAAGACTGGGGTATGCAGATCCTGATGGGAACTGTTACAACAACACCTTGTGTAGCAGTTGCAGACAAGACAGCAGAAGATGGTATGTTTGAGATTACACCATCCGCATCATCCACAGATGTTATCACAAACGATAATGTATTCCAGGCATGCTTTACAGATCCGAACCAGGGTACAGCTTCTGCACAGTACATTGCAGACAACAATTTAGGAACAAAAGTTGCAGTCATCTATGACAGTTCGAGCGTATATTCTTCCGGTATCGAAGCTACTTTCGTGGAAGAGGCACAGAATAAAGGACTTGAGGTTGTAGCTGAGGAAGCGTTTACAGCAGATTCCAAGACAGATTTTTCCACACAGCTTCAGAAAGCGCAGTCTGCAGGAGCTGACTTAGTATTCTTACCGATTTACTATACAGAGGCATCTATCATTTTAACCCAGGCAAACGGTATGGGTTATGAGCCGGCTTTCTTCGGTGTTGATGGTATGGACGGAATCCTTGGCGTTGAGAACTTTGATACATCTTTAGCGGAAGGTGTTATGTTATTAACTCCATTCGCTGCAGATGCAGATGATGAGAAAACAAAAGCATTTGTTTCCACATACAAAGAGAAATATGGCGATGTTCCAAACCAGTTCGCAGCAGATGCTTACGATGCAATCTATGTTATCAAAGCAGCTATCGAGCAGGCAGGTGCAACACCGGATATGAGTGCTTCTGATCTGGGCACTGCATTAACCGGAGCAATGACATCTATCTCTGTAGATGGATTGACAGGTGAGGGAATGACATGGCAGGCAACCGGAGAGGTCAGCAAGGCTCCTAAGGCAGTAGTGATCAAAGATGGTGCTTACGCAGCAATGTAAATGAAATAAATAGTTATTTTATAAGGAAAGAAAGGGGTTGTTTGCAGACGAAGCTGTCGCAGTCAGCCCCTTTTATACTTATGACAGAATATTTTTAAACGTCACATTGTGGCGTTTTTTGAAACAAAAAGATTGTATACAAGTATTTCAAATGGTATAATAAAAAAATCAATGTATTAACGTTATAAAGTAAGAATGGAGGATTGTTATGAATTTCTTATCTTACCTGATCAATGGTATCAGTCTTGGAAGCGTCTATGCGATCATTGCACTGGGATATACCATGGTATACGGTATCGCAAAGATGTTAAACTTTGCACATGGAGATGTTATCATGATCGGCTGTTATGTGGTATTCCTTGCCATGAACGGTCAGGGATGGCCGCCACTTGTGGCAGTTGTTCTGTCTGTTATTGTTTGTACGGTTCTTGGTATCGTCATCGAAAAAATTGCTTACAAACCACTCAGACGTGCTACCCCGCTTGCCGTATTGATTACAGCGATCGGTGTCAGCTACTTTTTACAGAATGCCGCACTGTTATTGTTTGGTGCGGACACAAAGTCTTTTACCAATGTTGTAACACTGCCATCTTTAAAACTTGCAGGTGGAAGTCTTACAATCTCAGGAACCACGATCGTGACGGTTCTTGCCTGTGTCATCATCATGGCTGGTCTGATGATTTTTATCAAAAAAACAAAAGCCGGACAGGCTATGCTTGCTGTTTCTGAGGATAAAGATGCAGCACAGCTGATGGGTGTGAATGTCAATGCAACAATTTCACTGACCTTTGCAATTGGCTCCGGGCTTGCGGCAATCGCAGGTGTGCTGTTCTGCTCCGCATATCCTACACTGACTCCTTATACAGGTTCCATGCCTGGTATCAAAGCATTTACCGCAGCGGTATTCGGAGGAATCGGTTCCATTCCGGGAGCACTGATTGGTGGTATCCTGCTTGGTATCATTGAGATCTTAGGACGTGCTTATATTTCATCCCAGTTGTCAGATGCAATCGTGTTTGCAGTGCTTATCATTGTGCTGCTTGTAAAGCCGACCGGTATTCTTGGAAAACAGATTCATGAAAAAGTATAAGGTCAGATTGGAGTAATGATATGTCGAAATTAAATGTTAAAACAATGAAAAAAAGTACATTAGACCATCTGATTACCTTTGCCATGGTAATTGTGGCCTATCTTGTAGTCCAGATACTGATCGCAGCCGGAGTATTATCTTCCCTGATGCAGGGACTTTTAGTGCCGATGTGCACATATTCCATTGTTGCGATCGGATTAAATCTCTGTGTTGGTTATCTGGGAGAACTTAGTATCGGACATGCAGGTTTTATGTGTGTCGGTGCATTTTCAAGTGCATTTGCAACAAAACTTTTACAGAATGTAATCCCAAATCAGATCCTTCTGTTTATTGTCGTTTTGATCATAGGAACAGCAGTGGCTGCATTTTTCGGATTCCTCATCGGTATCCCGGTATTGCGTTTAAGAGGTGATTACCTTGCTATCGTAACACTTGCATTTGGTGAGATCATTAAAAACGTGATCAACGTACTTTACATAGCGAAAGATACGGACGGTTTTCATTTTGCAATTTCAAACGGAAATGCGATCAAACTTTCGGATGAGGGAGAATGGCTTATAAACGGTGCAAAAGGTATTGCAAAGATTCCTCATTTATCCAGTTTTACAGCGGGTGTGATCATGATCCTGATCTGTCTGTTTATCGTATATCATCTGGTAAATTCCAGAAGCGGACGTGCGATCATGGCAATCCGTGATAACCGTATCGCGGCTGAGTCAGTTGGTATCAACATTACAAAATTTAAACTGATGGCATTTACGATCTCTGCAGCGATCGCGGGAGCAGGCGGTGTTTTATATGCGCACAATCTGTCTACTGTTACAGCGACACCTGCAAACTTTGGTTACAGCATGTCGATCATGATCCTTGTATTTGTTGTATTAGGCGGTATGGGAAGCTTCCGCGGTTCGATCATTGCGGCTGTGATCCTGACATTGCTGCCGGAGGTACTGCGTGGACTCTCCGATTATCGTATGCTGATTTATTCCATCGTGCTGATCGCAATGATGCTCTTTAACTGGGCACCGAAATGTATTGAGTTCAGACAGCGTGTAGCTGCAAAACTGAAAAAGAACACAAAGAAAGGAGTACAGTAACATGAGTTTATTGGAAGTAAAAAATCTTGGTATCTCCTTTGGCGGTCTGCGTGCAGTAGACGGATTTCATATTTCGATTGAAAAAGGACAGTTATACGGACTGATCGGGCCAAACGGTGCCGGAAAAACGACCGTATTTAATATGCTCACCGGTGTATATACACCGAATGACGGATCAATTACGTTAGATGGAGTGGATATCACAGGGAAAAAGACGATCGATATCAACAAAGCAGGGATTGCCCGTACATTCCAGAATATCCGTCTGTTTAAAGACCAGTCCGTACTTGATAATGTAAAAATTGGTCTGCACAATCAGATCACTTATTCCACACTGACCGGAATTTTGCGTCTGCCGAAGTACCATAAGGCAGAAAAAGAGATGAATGAGAAGGCAATGGAACTTTTAAAAGTCTTTGACCTTGAGAAGGAAGCAAATTTTCTTGCATCCAACCTTCCTTATGGTAAACAGAGAAAACTTGAGATCGCGAGAGCACTTGCGACAAATCCAAAGCTTCTGCTCTTAGATGAGCCGGCTGCCGGTATGAACCCGAACGAGACAAAAGAGCTGATGGAGACAATTCATTTTGTGAGAGATGAGTTTGACATGACAGTGCTTCTGATCGAGCATGATATGAAACTGGTATCCGGTATCTGTGAGAAACTTACCGTGTTAAACTTCGGGCAGGTTTTAGCAGAGGGTAAAACGACAGAAGTCCTGAATGATCCACAGGTTATCAAGGCATACTTAGGAGAATAGGAAAGGAGGTTTTAAGTTATGGCAATGCTTGAAGTAAAGAATCTGGAAGTATACTATGGCGTGATCCAGGCAATCAAGGGAATCTCCTTTGAGGTCAATGAGGGAGAAGTTATTGCGCTGATCGGTGCAAACGGCGCCGGAAAGACGACAACGCTGCAGACGATCACCGGTATGTTGAGTCCTGCGGCGGGCGAGATTATTTTTGAGGGATGTGATATCTCAAAGATCCCGGGACACAAGATCGTTTCCATGGGAATGGCGCATGTGCCGGAGGGACGTCGTGTATTTGCAGAGTTATCCGTATATGAGAACTTAAAACTGGGTGCATACACCAGAAAAGATAAACAGGAGATCGCAGAGACTTTAGCGAAAGTATATGAGAGTTTCCCACGACTGGAAGAGCGTAAAAACCAGCTTGCAGGAACCTTAAGCGGTGGTGAGCAGCAGATGCTTGCCATGGGGCGTGCGCTGATGTCAAAGCCGAAAATCATCCTGATGGATGAGCCGTCCATGGGACTTTCTCCGATCCTCGTGGAGGAGATTTTCCACATTATCCGTGAGATCTCTGCAGGTGGAACAACCGTACTTTTAGTAGAGCAGAATGCAAAGAAAGCGTTATCCATTGCTGACCGTGCATATGTACTGGAGACCGGCAATATCGTTCTCTCCGGTGATGCAAAGGAAATGATGAATAACGAATCGATCAAGAAAGCATATCTTGGAGAATAGGGGGATGCAGCAATGAAAAAAACAGTGATTACAATCGCAAGAAGTTACGGCAGCGGCGGACGTACGCTGGGTAAGCTGCTCGCAGAAGAACTTGGAATTAATTGCTACGACAGAGAGATTTTAAGAATGGCATCCGATGACAGCGGTATCAATGAGGCACTTTTCGGACAGACCGATGAAAAATTAAAGAAATCACCTTTGTTTCGTATTGCACGCAAAAATCCGTATAAGGGCGGTGTGATTCCGCCGGAGAGCGCAGATTTTGTATCGGATGACAATCTGTTTAATTATCAGGCAAAAGTGATCCGTGAGCTTGCAGAGGAAGAGTCCTGTATCATTATCGGAAGATGTGCGGATTATGTGTTAAAGGATGATCCGAATGTGCTCCGCCTGTTTTTCTTTGCACCGAAGAAAGATTGTATCGTCCGTGTAATGGAGCATGACGGAATCACCGAGTGGGATGCGGAGAAGAAGATCGAAAAGATCGATAAGCACCGTGCGGATTATTATAAATATTATACCGGCAAAGACTGGTATGATGCGAGAAATTATGATTTCTGTCTGGATACGACTTCTATGGGATATGAAAAGCTGGTGGAGGTTGTGAAGAACTTTATTGAGGTGTACCAGAGTTAGGGTGCGGAAATGAAAAAGCAGGGCGTGGGTGGCTCTGCTTTTTTTGTGGGAGTGGGGTGGCTGGGTTTGCCGGCTGGTGCGGTGTGGGTGGTTGGGGCTTTCGGCTGGGGTTCCGTTGTGCGGGAATAAGAAATTCTAAGTGCCCCTGCGGGAGGTTGTGGAAGGCGGACGCGAGCACCCCGGACGAGCCATCCGTGGCCCGACCGGGGTTTGTGCTGCCGTCCTTGGCAGCACATCGCTGTGACTTGGCAGGGGCACTAAGCTTTTCTAATTCCCTTCCAAAGTCATCCCAGCCGAAAGCCCTCGCCACCCCCGCCTCCCAGCCGTCAAACCCAGCATCTCACGCCGGGGTGTGGGCGTTGCCGTGCCGGCTGCCCACGGGGAGTTGTAGGGCGAGTCGTGCCGACCGCCTGCATGAGGGGAAGTATAGAGTGGAGTGGTGTGCCGATCGCCTGCATGAAAAAGAATACTATACAGCTTTCCTTTGGGTTGCTATAATAAAAAGAAAGGTTTGCCAACGCGAAACTCTCAAGAACGTAGCGTAGTTGTGCGGCGGGCACCTGTTTATAAGAAGGTGCTGGGGAGCCGTCGGTACTTAGCGACCGTATTTTGGTCGCT
>OIYP01000507.1_pt1 | contig 25128 bp, 26 predicted proteins | sample 1588261 | NCBI WGS metagenome assembly OIYP01 (sample SAMN03283293) | human gut metagenome | biome: human-associated habitat; material: feces | host: Homo sapiens | place: Peru | collected 2012
TAAAGGAATTAGAAGGAAAAGGTATTTCGATAGAAGGCAATACATTATATCCTCTGCTGAGAAGATTAGAGAGTCAAGGTCTGCTAAAAAGTGAATGGGAAACTGAGGCAGCGAAGCCAAGAAAGTATTATATCATCACAGAAGATGGAAAGTTGGTTTATAAAAAAATTAAAGAACACTGGAAAAAATTTTCTCAGTCAATCAATGTTCTAATGGAGGAAGAATAGATGGTAAAAAATGATTTAATCGACAGATACATTTATGCGGTTACGAAACATATGAAATCTGCCATGAAAAAAGATGTGGCAGCGGAATTAGAGACAATCATACAAGATATGTTGGAGGAACGATGTGAGGATATTACTCCAACTGAGCATGATATCAAAGTTGTTCTTACGGAATTGGGAACTCCGGCTGAGCTTGCTTCAAAATATAAAGGTGAAACACAGGATTGTTTGATTGGACAGCCATATTACAGTTTATATATGTATGTACTGAAAATTGTGACAGCCTGTATCTGTGGCGGAATGTTACTTGCTCAAATTATGGCGGCACTAACATCGCATACAATCTGGTATATAGCTATCTATAGAACCATCGGTGGGATTTTTGGCGGCTTATTGACGGGATTTGCATTTGTGACATTATTATTTGCATTCTTTTATAAAAAAGGAATTAAGGTGGATGGATTAAATGATGGAATAGATAATTTGCCTCCTGTTCCACAAAAGACTAATAGAATTTCAAAAGTAGATGCGATTGTTGGAATTGTTTTTTCGGTTATATTTACCCTTGTATTTCTTGTATGTCCACAGATTTTATGCATCGCATTTGTAAAAAATGGAACAGGTGTGTATGAACCAATCTTTAATCTGGAATACATCAGACAAACATGGTATATGATTCTTGCATTTGGAATTTTGGGTGTTACAAGGGATAGTGTGAAACTTATCGATGGCAGCTATACCAAAAGAGTGATGCTTGTTACTATTGTCACCAATATTATTGATGGTGTATTAACAACCATCTGGCTGTTAAATGATAGGATTATGAATCGTGGATTTTTTGATGGTATTGAGCAGTTGTTTGGAAAGGATGCAGACGTTATTTCACAAGTTTTTATGCACTTTAACAAGGTATTTCTTGCAATCATCATATTTGCATTAACACTTAATGGCATTGAGGCAGTTGTGAAAGCAGTAAAATACAGTCGACAATAAGAAAAATTTTTAGAACCGAACCCCCAAAACCTTCGTACATCGTTCATTCGAGCGGCATCGCAATAATGTTGGATTGACAGGAAAATGGTAAATCCCTATAGTCATAAAAGGAACGAGTTACTTATGAGAGGAGACCATGACAATGGGATTTACCAAATTATTTATGGCACGCGCGGATCTGGCGATTGAGTTTCTGATTGCGGCGGGCGTGGGAATACTGGCGGCAAAAGCCGTGCCGTCTTTAGTGGACAATTATTATGACAAAGTGGCTGCGGAACATGTGGAAGACGTGGGGCTGAAGGCTTCCGAAAGCACCGTCTGGGCAAACAGCATCAGCGATATTTTAAGCAACGACACCTTTTCCATTGTGGTAAGAGACAGAGACGAATATAAATTTGACGGCAGTGCTTACTGGAGGGACGAGGATCCCAGCGAAATATACAACGTGGAGCTGATGTCGGGAGAGCGTGTGGCGGTCCGCCTCCAGAATGAATATCTGAAAGAGAACGATGACGGCACCTATCTTTTGAACATCGGCAGAGTGCAGGACTACGATTTGACGTCGGAGCCGGAAATTTTAGAGGAGCTGCAGGAAGATTACGATTTGGACCGGACGGATTTTTACGTGGATTTGCGTTCGGATGTGACGGAAGGAAGAAAATATTCCGAGGGCACCCGCGAAAAAACGACGGATTTGATACAACCTTTTACAGGCATTCTCGTCACCGCCGTTTTGTGGGTTCTTTTACATGTGTTAACAGTTAAATTAGGAATTGCCCCCAAGCTTTTTGGACGTCGAAAGAGTGACGATGAATAATCCGGCGAATGTCCACAAGCAGGCAATATGTATCCAGGCGCAGTCGATGGCATTGACAATGGGATGATTGCCGAAGACATTGACGCATTTTGCAAGAAGGAGTCCAAAGGGTATGGAAAAAATAAAGCTCCATTTCGGAAGCGGTGTTTTTCCCTTGGCAAACGCTATAATGTGGGCTCCTTCCAAAACAAGGAAGAAAATCCAGAACAGGATAAATGCCGGTAAAAAGAAGTAGTGCATGTACGTGGAAAGGAGTTCTTCCGGTTGCGCCACACCGGCAGCCGGCAGGTGCTTATACAGAAATACGATGCCGCAAACGGTAACATGAAATCCGCAGGGACCGAACAGAAGGTAACCGATGATGCCGGAGCGGTAATGATGTGCATATCTTGGGGACTTTGGCGCAATCAGCCGGTAAATGCCGAAAAAGGAAAGACCCTCCAGAGTCATGCCGAAAAGTCCTAACAGGGCAACGACTCATCCTGGACACCCCATCCTTTCTGTAATTGTTTGCAAACGGTTAGCATAAACTAACTAATAACAGTGTAACACATTACGCAAAGAAAGCAACTGCATTTCATACGAATAAAATTTGAAAAACATTCGCAAAACATTTGCAAAATGTCTTGACATGTGAGTTAGCATAGGCTAATATGTATGCGAATGAAACAAAAAAAATATTCGTATAAACAAAAGGCATTTCTCATTTACGGATAATGGAAAGGCATGGAGGATTAAATGGCAAAGAGGGTATTTTCCGAGGAAGAACGGGCAGGATACCGGGAAAAAATGCTGGAAGCAGGCTTTAATTTGTTGAAGCAATACGGTATGACACACATGTCAGTTGCTAAAATTACAGAGGCAGCAGGCATTGGCGTGAGCACCTTCTACAATTTTTTCCCATCCAAAGAGGCCTATGTATGTGAGGTCATGGAGTACCGGCGCAGGCTTATTCCCCAGTTTATCAAAGAGGCATTGAACGGAAAACAAAAGGCGGGTCCCGCGGAGGTAAGAACGTATCTGAAATTTATGATTGATGAAAAATACACAGTATTTCCGAGCCTTACTCCGGAGGATGAGGAGAGGCTTCTGAAAATGGTTCCCGAGCAGGCAGGCCCCAATCTTTCTAAAGAAACGGTTATCGCCAATCAGTTTTTTCAATATGTGGAAGGTGTCCGGTCGGATGTGAATATCGCGGTGGTTACCAATCTGATTAAAATTTATGTGCTTGCTGCGGAAGGCAGGGAAATGCTGCACAAAGCCGGTTACGAGGAAACCATGGAACGTATGAGAGATATTATTATATACGAGATTTTCGGTCGCACAGTCTGAAAAAAGAGGAGGAAGAACAATGGAAAAAATAAGAGAAACAGAGAGATTTTACGGCTGCTACTGGCCGGTAGAAGGTGCAAAGGCTGCCATCATCGGCATGTACGGCGATGATACCGAGGATTTCATGGCTAAATCGGCTGTAAAGTGGCTTCAGAAAACCTTTCATATTAACGTGCTTACCATGAGCCCTGACAAAAAAGATTACGGTCATCACAATTACCCTCTTGAAAGAATGGAAGAAGCTGTTAAATTCTTAAAAGAAAGAGGAAATGAAAAAATCGCAATTTCCGGCGCTTCCACTACAGGAATGCTTTCCCTTATTGCGGCTTCTTATATTCCCGACATTACCCTTACTCTCGCCCTTACCCCGGCTGACTTTGTTATGGAAGGTTTTTATCAGGGAAAGAGAGACGGTGTTACGGAATGGCCCGGCGAAGGAGAGTCTTCGGTTTCTTATCACGGAAAGCCCCTTCCTTATCTGCCCTATGCATACAGACATCCTGAATACGGCAGAAAAATTCAGCAGGAGAGCAAGGAAGGAAAGGACATTGTGGCATCCGTTGATTTGTTCCGGGAGTCCGAGAAGAAACATCCTGTTCAGGAAGAAGAGCTTATCAAGGTCGAAAATATAAAGGGCATCCTTATTTTAGTGGCTGCAGAGGATGATGTTTTGTGGGAAGCCGCAAAATATGTCAGACGTATGGAGGAAAGACTGAAAACCCATCCTCACGAATGCAAGGTGGAAGCTTTTGTTTACAAGCACGGCACTCATTTTGTATTTCCGGAAGGCATGGTAAAAACCATGCTGCCGATAGGCGGAGACCTGATGACCCGCGTATTTGCTGCCGGTAGAAAATATCCCCGCGAATGCAAGGAAACCCGTATTGACATCGAAAGAAACGTAACAAGAATTATTAAGAAATGGATGGCGGAATAACTCAATATTGACTTATCCGGCAAATGGTGCTAAAGTTTTTGCGGAAAATAAAAAGGAGGCGAACTATATGGACAGTTGTGATAGTCGAAGTCGAAGTACATATAATGATGGACACGGGCTTGGATTATATTTCAAGTGTCTGTAGGTGCGCCCTTTTTCATATATATTCTAAGCCTTTCTCCATCGTTATAAGCGAATTCACAACTTGCGGATGTGTAACAGCAAAAGAAACGATGGATTTTTTATGCCCTTTTTTAGGAAAAGAAATGGAGGTTTAGAGATGAGAAAAGAAGTATTAATGGAACCCGGTTTTGCAGGACAGATTGTAGAAATTATCAAATCAACGCGCTCTATCGATGAGATGACGGAAAAACTGAAGGATTTCCACGACAAGGATATTGCGCAGAGTTTTGAACTGCTCAATACAGCGGAGAGAAATCTTTTATACAGCGCACTGGATGCGGAGTGGCTGGCGGATATTATTTCCTATATTGACAATCCGGTGCAGTATGTGGAAGAAATCGGGATTGAAAAACTGGCAGCTATCATCAATGAGATGGATGCGGATGATGCGGTTGACCTTTGGAGCGTCATTGAGGAAAGTGTCAAAGTAAAACTCCGCCCGATGATTGATGACGAAACGAAAACGGACATCCGGCTCATTAACTCCTATGAGGAGGACGAGATAGGCAGCCTGATTACGACCAATTTTATCTGTATTAAACAAAATCTTACCATACGGCAGGCTATGCATGAGCTGGTGCGGCAGGCGGGCGAGAACGATAATATTTCAACCATTTATGTGGTGGACGAGAAAAACCGCTTCTGCGGAGCTATTGATTTGAAGGATTTGATTATTGCCAGGGAAAGTACGAAGCTGGAAACATTAATCAGTTATGCATATCCCTATTTGCTTGACCATGAAAAAATCTCGGAAACCATCCAGAAAATAAAGGATTATGCAGAGGACTCTTTGCCTGTTCTGGATAAAAATAAAAAGATTGTGGGTATTATCACATCGCAGGATGTTGTGGAAGCAGTCGATGACGAACTGGGCGAAGACTATGCAAAGCTTGCCGGTCTGGCATCGGAAGAAGATATAACAGAAACGACGAAGGACAGTGTAAAAAAGCGCCTTCCGTGGCTGATTATATTATTGTTCCTCGGAATGGGTGTTTCCACTGTGGTCGGCGCTTTTGAAGGCGTGGTTGCGGTATTGCCGGTTGTGATTTGTTTCCAGTCGCTCATCCTTGATATGGCGGGAAATGTCGGCACGCAGTCCCTTGCCGTGACCATCCGTGTGTTAATGGATGAAAACCTGACCGGAAAAGATAAACTCAAATTAGTGATAAAAGAAATGAAAGTCGGATTTTGCAACGGCGCGCTGCTCGGCATAATGGCGCTGGTCTGCCTGGGCATTTACATTGCATTGTTCAAAGGCTATGCGTTTGGAACGGCGATGGTAATATCGGCATGCGTGGGCGTGGCGCTTCTGGTTGCGATTGTTATCTCAAGCCTGATAGGAACGCTGGTGCCGATGCTCTTTCATAAAATGAAAATTGATCCGGCGGTTGCCTCCGGTCCGCTTATCACCACCGTGAACGACCTGGTCGCAGTGGTGACGTACTACGGACTTGCATGGATATTTTTAATTAAATTAATCCGAATAGCCTGAGCGGTGTTATACTGATTTAGAGAGAAAACAAATTAAAAGCCGCAAAAATTCTTTGTAAGAGGATTTTGTACGGAAGTAAAGGAGAAAAAATGTTCAGAACAATCAGAAGGAAAGCAAAAGAAATCGATACAGAGGCGGCAAAAGCGCTTTTAGAGTCCGCCCGGCGCGGTGTTCTTGCCGTAAACGGGGACGATGGTTATCCGTATGCGGTTCCGATTAACTATATTTATGATAAGGAAACGGGGAAAATATTTTTTCACGGAGCACGCGCGGGACACAAAATCGACTCCCTGAAAGCCAGCGACAAGGTATGCTTTACCGTTTACGGAAATGAAACCGTGAAAGAAGAGGCCTGGGCGCCGTTTGTGCAGAGCGTAGTGGTGTTTGGCAGATGCCATCTGCTTGAGGAAGGCCCCGGGGCAACGGCGCTGTTAAAGCAGCTTGCAGGAAAATACTATCCCAATGAACAATTAATTGAGGAAGAAATTGCACGCGCGGGAAAAGCGGTACAACTTTTCGAGATAGACATTGAATACCTTACCGGAAAAGAAATTCAGGAAAAATAGGGAGTTCAAAGTGTGCGGTGGTCATTTTTACCACTGTATAAGCGGCTAAGTTTGTGGAAAAGTGCCTTTGAAAATCTGCTCGAAATTATGATAAAATATACATATATTTTCAGAAGCGGAGGCATAAAGGAATGTTTCAAGTTGGAGAACATGTCATGTATAGAAATATCGGAATATGTGAAGTGGAAGCAATCGGAAAAATCGGCTTTTCTTCGGACAAAAAGAGTTCGGTTATAAAAATCAGGTTGAGAAACTGCTGATTGATGAATTTGCATATGCCTTGGATGAAACGCCGGGCGCATCGAAGGAGCGGTTATACAAAGCCCTGATAACCTGCTGATATGCCTGTTGCCTTTTTATATAATGACTTGCTAAAATCCGTGAACGGACTTAAACTTTTATAAAGTCCTTTTGCGGATTTTTATGTTTTTTGTAAGAAATAGTGTTTTCAAAACGGTATGCTATATTTACATTGTCAAAGGAGCTGAAATGGAAAAGGCTGAGAAAAATAAAAGGATTGGGAAGATATTTTTAATACTGTTCATTTGTCTGGCAGACATTGGCTGGGCAGCAGCAGTTTTATATGCGTGGAAAAGAAACGGAACAATATTATCCGTAAAAACCGCATCCGCCGATATCCCCGGAATTTTTGTACAAAACATAATAGTTTCCGCTGTGCCGATTTTTCTTTTTATTATCTGTCTTGCGGTATTGAAAAAAGATTTTTTTGCTCGGATGTGCTTTAAGGTAAACAGTAGAAAACAAAAAATAGCGGTTGCTTCTCTGGCAGCCGTATTGGTGATACTTGCCTTATATTGTCTGGTGACAAAGACTGATAAAATAATGGTTTTATATAATCTGCTGTATTATACGGTATTTATTGCGCTGACCGAGGAATTTGTGGTAAGAGGCGTCTGCGTCGATTTATTAAGGACGGAAAAGAGCAGTGTCCGCTATCTTGTTCCCAATATTCTTTTTGCTGCTATGCACATTTTCTCCTATGCGGGGTGGGGCGAACTTACCTTCCGGTATCTGTTTTCTTTCGTTTCGTCCCAGATGCTCGGGTTAATTGTCATGGGGTGTTTATTCCAGTACCTGAAAGAAAAATCCGGCACTATTTGGGTACCGGTTCTGGTGCATGCCATCCTTGATTTTTCGGTTGTGCTGGGGTATTAGACAGGTTTCTGGCAGAGCATATTTCATGAAAATTTTTAAGAAATTGCAGGAGGTGTCCCTATGAAAATAAAAAGAATTCTGCAGGAATTTTCCGTGTGTCAGGTAGAAGATTACTCGCTTGTAAATTTAGATTGTGAATATTGCTTCATCGGCAAGACGGACGAAGAAAAATCTCTGGTATGCGTTACGGACGATGTTCCGTCGAATGTTGTGCAGCGGGATGATGGCTGGAAAGCCTTTCGTGTACAGGGTGTTCTGAATTTTTCACTGATTGGGATATTATCTAAAATAGCCGGAATTCTGGCAGACAACGGCATTTCCGTTTTTGCGGTTTCCACCTACAACACGGACTATGTCCTGGTAAAAAAGGAAAAATACGAAAAAGCACTGGAAGTTCTGAAAGCGGCAGGGTATGGTGTGGAAGACTAAAAAATACAAATCAGAGGAAGTGCCGCTGACCTGTTTATTCATACGAAAAAAATCGGAAACGGAGATGAAATAAGAAAACGGAAAGGATGAGAAGGAATTATGTATACCGGATTAATTATTAAAGAAAGCATTCAGGATGAAAAGATTTTAGATGAAATTGAGATTGTTAAGGTTGAAATCTGGAAGACGAATAATACGCCCAAATACTGGACTGCCATTTCCTTTACCAGCAGTTGCGAAAAGTTTCCGGAACACCTTTCAAAGGCATTAAGTCGGTCTTCTGTATCAGGAATGGTTTGGTACGTGGACATTCAGGATGCTGTTTATAAGTATATTGTGCTTAAGGATGTTGTTTTAAAATACCATCTTGAAAATAAAGAAGAAAAGAAGTCTGTATGCAAAAAATGCATGGAATTAGGGGTAGAAAAAGAACAGCTTGATTGGTGTTTTTAAAATCCGCAAAGGAAGATGTGATGAAAGAAAAAACTTTGTTTTCAGGAAATTTACTTAAAAAAATCATAGTGATTGTGGCAGGCTCCATCATTGCAGCTTACGGCATCACGCTTGCTTTATATGCGGGATTTGGCGGGGCAACCCTTGCCGTGCTGTGGCAGGGAATTTCTCAGACATTTCATATAAGCATGGGAATGGCATCGTTTGCAGTGGCGGTTGTCATGATTTTGTTTGCCCTTTTTTATGACAGAAAGCAAATTCACATAGGCACAATCCTGTATCAGGTGGTATACAGTGTCTGCGTGGATTTGTTTGCAAATTGCCATGTTTACAGTGAGTATCTATGGCTTAATCTGCTCATTATGCTGCTGGGCATCGTTCTTTTTGCGGCAGGAACGGGCCTGTATGCTTCGGCGTCGCTGGGAAGAGGCTCCTACGAGGCGTTGACATTTGCGCTTGCGGAAAAGAATAACTGGCAGGTAAAAACAGTCCGCATGGTACTGGATGCGCTGATGGTTATAATCGGTGTTCTGCTCGGCGGAAAATTCGGGATTTGCACGGTCGTTACCATACTCATATCCGGTCCCATAATACAGTTTGTAAACGGTAAGGCAAAAAAGGCTTTGCGGATATAAGATTTGCAGGAAAAATAAACCGACGGTAGAGTCAAAACTATAGGTAGCTTAACAGTCGGTTGGAAAATACAACCCGCCGTGTCATAATCATGTCGGAATGAACAGGAGGGAACCAATGGATAAGGTGGAATTTGGTTTGTTTATTTGTAAACTTCGGAAAGAAAAAAACATGACGCAGAAGGAGTTGGCAGATAAACTTCTTGTTTCCGACAAAGCTGTCAGCAAATGGGAACGGGGTATAAGCTATCCTGATATCACTCTTTTGGAGCCATTGTCGCTTATTCTGGACGTTTCCGTAACAGAGTTGGTTCAGGGAAGGAAGACGGACATGGACGAAAAAGAAGACAATGTGGAAAAAATGATGCAGGAGACATTAACCATAGGAAATGAACAACGTTCTGCAATGAAGCGAACAATGTTGAAATTACGGATAGTTACCGTTTCTGCTTTTGTGCTTCTAGTGGCATTGGAATGCATTCTGTTGTTTTTGCTGGGCGTGGATATGGAAAGAGCCTCCGTTCACATGTGGACGGTTGAAGGAATAGCAGTATTTTTCGGAATTTATTTCTGGATTTTTGCCAAGGAAAAAATCCCGGTATATTATGACGAAAACAAAATTTCATTTTATACAGACGGAATTGTAAAAATGAATATCCCGGGCATCCATTTTAACAATAGCAACTGGCCTCACATTATAAACGCCCTAAGAATATGGAGCGGTACTGTTATGATTGGCTATCCGGCAGTAACATTTATTCTTGATAAACTCCCCATAAGTGAGTTAATGTTTTTACCCATTATCCTTGTAGTTGTCTTTTCCCTATTTATTCCTATTTATTATACAGGCAAGAAATATGAATGAGTGTGAGTGGCGGAAAAAAGTGATTTACGCGGAAATAAGAACAGCTTATGAAATACACGTAAGAATTGAAAACGGTTTACGCGGATATGGAAGGAAGAACTCATAATCCGCGTAAAGGTTGGAAAAAAATTACATGGAAACAGAAGGAGAGTCCCAAAATCCGCGTAAGGGCTGGAAAAAAATTACGTGGAAATAGAAGGAGAGTTGCGAAATCCGCGTAAGTACTGAAAAAAGTTTACGCGGATATGAAAGAAAATGCTGGGATACACGTAAAGCGGAAAACAGCCCCCATAAAAGGAAGCCTTGCCCAATGATGCTTATGGTGAAAGCGAAAAGAACCCCCAAACTTGAAGAATATTGTAATGGATTGGTTAGTCTGCTATAATCAGCATGCCGGAAATACAAAAGAGTAACTAAAGGAGGTTCAAAATGGTAATCACAATAGTTGCAACACTTATGGTTATGGCGGCATATTTTCTGGTGCTGTACGGTGGAGTCGGATTTATTCAGGATAAGAGATTTTTCTCTTCCGCCCACAAGGATATTTTAGCAGTTATCCCCGATAAAAAGGAAAGATTTCGCGGCGCGCACATTATCGGCTGGGTGATAGCGGTCATCGCAGTTTTATTGTTTGCGGGGGCAGCAGTCCTTTCCATATGGGACGGTATAAGAAACGGTTTCACATTCTTAAAATTCTTTGCAAGATTTCTTGTGATACTTTACTGCATGGAAATCTACGATATCCTTTTCTTCGACTGGGTGCTGCTCTGCCACTCCAATTTCTTCCCTCACTTTTATCTGGAAGTAAAAGGCATAGTAGGACCGCATATGTTCGGCTATAACAAAAAGGCGCATCTTTTGCATTTTGTTATCTATATTCCCGTTTGTGCCCTGATTGCATGGGTGTGCACACTTTTTTAGGACTATCTGAATAATGGAATATTATTGTCTGCAAAGCAGGTTTAACCGAAAGAAAAACGGATTAAACCTGCTTTTTTCAGTTGCATGGAACAAAGAGCAACAAGACTTTTATCACTATGAAACACAAAAATGTACAGTTATAAAAATTATGCAAAATAGATAAAAAAACAAATTGAAAACTATTGAAATATACAAAGTGTATAAAAATACTTGACATTAATACTCCCACTGTGATAATACTAAAATATAAAATGTAAAGTTACAAAATCAAATCACAAATGAATAAAAAAGACAAAAGGGAGGTACGTTATGAAAAAGAGAAGATATGCAGGAAAAACGGTTACTTTACTTCTTGTGTTCGCCATGCTGGCTTCGTGTCTGACAGGCTGTGGGAAGGAAACGAAAGAAAAGAATGTTTATACTTTTGCCACATGGGCTGCCGGTACAGAGCTGCAGGAGTTCAAAGAAGTAATTGACAAAGTAAATGAGGAGGCAAACGGAGAGTATCGTATAGAGGTGCTCAGTATTCCTTCTGATTATTATGTGAAAATTTCAACCAAGATTGCCGCAAATAATTGTCCTGATTTTTTCTGGATGACGCAGGAACTGGTATCTAAGTATGCGGAAATGGGTGCTTTGGCGGATTTGACCAAGCAGTTTGAAAGCAGTGAAACACTTACACCGGATATGTATTATGAAGGTGTTTTGGCATCAGCAGAATATAACGGTTCTTACTGGGGACTTCCCTGGATTGCCAATCCCATGATTATTTACTACAACAAGGATATGTTCAATGAACTCGGAATAAACATGCCTTCTGCTACGGATGACTGGACATGGGAAGAATTTCTGGATATCTGCAGACAGTTTTCCGGAAAGGAATATAAGGGAAATTCCGTGTACGGTACTATTGTGGACGGCTGGCCCAATATTGAAACATTTATCTGGGCAGGCGGCGGAGATATCATTGCCGATGACGGTGAAACCATTGTACTGAATTCCGAGGAAGCAAAAACCGGTATGGGCTATCTGCAGACTATTGTGGAGGAAAATTTAAGCCCCAGATATGCGGAAGTAGCAAGTCTCGGTGATAATAATGTATGGTTTGAAAAACAGCGCGTAGCAATGTACTTCGGCGGTATGCAGGACAATTTTGAAAGTAAGATTGCCGCTATGGATGAGAGCGAACAGTTTGAAATAGGATATGCGCCCATGCCGGTGTGTGATGACGGCGGGGCATGGAGCTTTGACTGGACCGCTTCCACGGTAATGGCAAAGTCCCTGGAGGGTGACCCGACGGCATACAAAGCATTGGAGGCTGTTACAAAGGGCTTTTTTGAATGGAAGGTGGCGCCGCCTGTAAAAGATTCTCTGGATAATGTTGTGAATATTGACCCCTTGAAAAAGGATGCAATGGATACGATTGAGTACACGATGCAGTATGCACGTTCCGCTAATTACATACCGGAATGGTCTGATATTAACGATAAGCTCTGGTATAACCTTTACGTTTCCATGCTGAGTGATGCAGGTTTTGATTACAAATCCCAGATGGATGAAATTCAGACCTATTCGGAAGAACTTATAAAAAAGAGATAAGCAGTATTTATTACATAAAAAATCGGAATTGCGGATAAGTCGCAACGGACGGAAAGGAAAAGAATGAAAAAAAGGCAAAGAGCAGGATTTTATTTTATTTTGCCATGGCTGATTGGTTTAATTGTCTTCACGGCTTTACCGATGCTGGCAGCGGTGTATATCAGCATGACGGACTGGGATATTGTAGGAAATGCACATTTTATAGGATTGCAGAACTATGTCAAATTATTTCAGGAAGAAAATTTTATAAGAAGTTTATGGGTAACGGTAAGATATGCCATTATAGCGGTTCCCCTGACAATAGCCACATCCCTGACAATAGCTGTGCTGCTGTCAAAAAACTACAAAGGTACGGGAATATTCCGTGTAATTTATTATATGCCGGCAATCGTTTCCGGTGTAGCGGTGGCTATCGTATTCAAATGGATTTTGGACCCCAATTACGGTCTGCTCAACGGAATACTGAGATTTTTCCACATTCAGGGACCGGATTGGCTCTATGACCCCAACTGGGTACTTCCGTCTTATCTGATTATGGCTATCTGGGGAGCCGGCGGCGGTCTTCTGACATATCTGGCGGCATTGAAGGATATTCCGGAGGATTTGTACGGAGCGGCAATGATTGACGGTGCAAATACCTTTCAGAAAGTCAGATATATCACCGTACCGTTAATGACACCTGTTATATTTTATAATCTGGTGCTGGGTATTATCGGTGCATTCAGAAAGTTTACAGATGCTTATGTGCTGGGCGGCGCCGGAAAGGAAGGAAACTTCTACATGGTATATCTGTATGAAGAAGCTTTCAGCCACTACCGGATGGGATATGCTACTGCCCTTGCGTGGGTACTGTTCGCAATTATCCTCCTGCTTACCTTTGTGGTGAATTGGACCAAGAAGTATTGGGTTTACAGCGAATAGAGGATAGAACGGAGGATATCAATGAGCAAAAAGAAAAGAATGGGAATGCGGATGAGTCTGGTGCGAAAAATCCTGTGGTATGTGGTAACTACAGTAGGTGCTGTTGCCATGCTGCTTCCCTTTGCCTGGATGATTAGTACAAGCTTCAAGGCAGAGAATGAGATTTTTACGGTTCCAATCAGCTGGATTCCTTCCCAGATTAACTTTGATAATTACAGCAGAGCGCTGGAAGTAGTTCCTATTTTCAAATGTATGTTAAATACGCTGATTATTGCAATTCCCAAAATTTTGGGAGAAGTCTTTGTATCGGCGCTGGTTGCCTTTGGGTTTGCCAGATTTGAGTTTAAGGGAAGAAACGTATTGTTCATGGTTATGCTGGCGACAATGATGCTGCCGTATGAAGTGACTATGATACCTACTTTCATGATTTGGTCAAAACTCGGTTTTTCAGACAGCTACGTTCCGCTGATACTTCCTGCTTTCTGCGGTTCGGCTTCTTTCATCTTCTTCCTGAAAATGTATTTTGAAACCGTTCCGAAAGATTATGAGGAAGCGGCCTGGCTGGATGGAGCAAAAAATTTCAAGGTATTTTACATGGTATTCCTGCCTTTGGCAAAACCGGCGCTGGTTACCATCTGCCTCTGGTCGTTTATGGGAACCTGGAATGACCTGCTGGGACAGTTAATTTATATCGATTCACAGGAAAAATACACAATTCAGCTTGCTCTGGCATCGTTCAGCTCCATGACCGGAGAAACATTGTGGGGACCGCTGATGGCGGCATCATTCATGGCATTAATCCCTGTAATCTTCCTGCTGCTTTACGCCCAGAAGTATTTCATGGAAGGTGTAAAGATGGGTGGAATTAAGGGATAGGCAATAAAACAAAAAACAAAATTTACGGAGGGTAAAACATGAGAAAGAAATTATTAGTATTGGTGATGACAGTAGTAACGGCGGCAGCCTGCCTGACAGGCTGTGGCAACGGAAAATCCGGGAATGATAACGCAGCTGCGGCAGGTACGTGGAGCGTATCCCAGGAGTTTTCTTACAAAGACATCGCTTCCTGGGGAAGCATGCAGACTCCCAGCGAGGGCAGCGGTGCGGGAAGCATTGCGGGAACCAATGATTCAGACGGATATGTGACCATTCAGGCAGCATCCGACGGCTGGGGCGGTGTCGAGTCCGGTTATTTTGAAATTGATTTATCCAAAGACCCTATTATTTTAGCAAAGATATTTGAAAATCCCGATGGCTACAGCTGGGGTATGAAGGTTGTTCCGGAAAATCCTATTGAAGACCATGAATGGGGCCTTTATATCATTCCCGACAACAACCTGAAATGGAACAAATATGCAGGTGTGGATTTGAAAGAAGCACTGGGCGATGACTTTACCGATATTTACGGCGAACAGTGCAACATCAAGCTCTGGATATATCCTGCAGGCGGACCGGAAGGAACTGTATCCGTATCCGAAATACTTGTTGTAAATACCAAATAAAAAAAGATGAAAAGAATAACAGCAATTATTTTGACTATGATTTTTATGGTGTCGGCCGCGGCATGCGGCCGGCAGCTGCCGGAAACAACGGGAAAAACGATGACGACACAGAAAGAAGTAAGCAGGATATCACGGTTTGACAATGTAATACCGCCTGCATACGAATGGTTTAATTATAAGGAAGCTTCTCTTGCCTTTGATGCCCTTGTGTTTGACAACAAAGAGGAAGGTGTATTTTTACCTTTGTTATGGCAGGATGAAACAAACGATACTTTTGCTTTTGCAGCATATGTTGGTGATTACCGATACGGACGCGACGGCTCCGAAGAAGCGGTTGCAACGATAGCATCCGTACTTAGCGCTACTCTGTCCGGCATTGATAAGTCCGGACAAAATGATGTAAATTACGTGAAACAGTTACATGCTTATTTTTCGGAAACAGAAAATATCGTCCTGAATAATCCGGGCGGTTCTTCGGAAGGCTCGTCTATGTGGTATATGTTATACCCGGCTGTTTTATTTGCCATGACTTCCGTATCTTATCCGGACGAACAGCAAATTCGGCAGGATGCCCTTGCCTGCATTGAAAAATGGTATGAAGCAGGAAATATCATGTTGAATACAGGAAGCTTTTCTTACACAGGCTTCAATTTTACCACAATGGAGCCTTGGAAAAACGGAGTCTGGGAAGAGCCGGATTGCGCTGCGGGAATTGCGGTGCTGATGGAAATCGGCATGGAACTGACGGGAAAAGCAGAATATGAAGAATTATTGGAGCAGTGCCTCGCATACCTGGATGCATATGAGGGAAGTTCCCTTTACGAAGTGCTTTTGTATTTTGCGCCGGCACTTGCGGCAAAATTCAATGCACAGAACAATATGAATTACGACATTGATAATCTGTTGGGAGATGTCCTGAACGGAAATTCCATACCCAGAGGAGGATGGGGACAGATTAACGGTACATGGGGAGAATATTGTGTCAACGGCCTGATGGGCAGTACGACGGACGGAGACGGTTATGCGTTTGCAATGAATACCTTTGCGGCAGGTTATGCACTTGCGCCGTTAGCAAAATATGACACACGCTATGCGCAGGCCATGGGTATCTGGTTTCTGAATGCTTCCGCTGCAGGACGGTACTTTTTCCCGGCAGAAACAGCAGAAAAGAATCAATCGGCTGCCGGAAATGTCCAGACAGAGAATTTTCTCGAAATTGCCGGAAATGCTGTTCCGTATGAAGGAATCAGAAAAAGCAGTAATACCATGACCCCCTGGGTGGGCGGAGACCCCACAGTCTACGACTGGGCGGAAACGGATATTTCCTTATACAGCGGTGCACATACCGGAATGTTTGCAGCTGCGGTAGACCGTACCGATGTGGATATGATTTTAAAGATAAATTGTAATACCGGTTATGCAGGGGATGATTTTGCGACATATTTGCTATACAACCCGTATGAGTCGTCCAAGACCGTTACCTACGAATTACCGGAAGGAAGCTATGATTTATTTGACAGCGTGGAAAAGAAAATTATAGCGGAAAATGTCAGCGGAAAAACAAGTATTACCATGGAAGCAGGACAGGCTCTGGTTCTGGTAGAGCTTCCGGCAGGAAGTACAATCAGCCATGAGGACAGCAGGTATGAAGCGGATGGAAAATGGTTTGCTTCCGATACGGTGACTCTTACCATATCCGGATATGAGAATAATGAGCAGGTAACGGGAACAGTAAAACCCGATGTGGTTGTATGCTCTACGGATGAAAACCTGACGGTGGAAGAAATTATACTGGAAGCAGACGGCAGGGAACTGGTTTTTACCGGGACGGAAACGGTAGCATTTGATACAAAAGACTTTTCCGAGGGCAATAAGACACTGAAAGTAACGGTGAAAATGTCTGACGGCAGGCAGGAACAGGCTTCAATTCGATTGAAATTCAAACATTAAATATAGTAAAATAACAATAGAAATGAGGAGAGAAATGATAAGAGAACCAAAGAATCCGATTATCACAGCGGCAGACGTCAAGCCCTCACATGATTTTCTCAAAGTGGATGGCGTTTTCAACTGTGGAGCGGTGAAAATGGGGGATGAGTACCTTTTGTTGTGCAGGGTGGCAGAATCCTGCGCAGAACAGCCGGAAGATGCAGTGTGCATTCCGATATATGATGAAGTTCTCGATGGCTTGAAGTTAGAGAGACTTGGCAGGGAAGAAATAGATTGTCTTTACGACATGAGTGACTCAAGAATGATTTATAAAAAGAATACCGGAAGCATCAGAAAAATCAAGTATCTTACATCCATCTCGCATCTTCGGCTGGCACGAAGCAGGGACGGCGTGAATTTCACAGTGGAAGAAAAACCGCTGCTTCCTTTTAGAGGACGTTATGAACGCTGGGGAATGGAAGACCCCCGCATTACTTATCTGGAAGAAGAGGACAGATACTGTATTACTTACACGGCAGTGTCCGAAGTGGGAGCCATGCCGGCGCTTCTGATAACAGAAGATTTTCAGAATTTTCAGCGCATTGGGTGTATTTTCCCTCCGGAAAATAAGGATGTGGTAATTTTCCCACGTAAAATTCGAGGTTTATATTATGCATTTCACAGACCCGTACCCAGTGAAATCGGCATGCCGGATATATGGGTTTCCACATCTCCCGATTTGATACACTGGGGAAACCATCGTCATGTTTGCGGCGTATCGGAAGAAGGATGGGAAAACGGCCGTATCGGAAGCGGTATTCCTCCTTTTTGGACGAAAGAAGGATGGCTTCATATCTATCACGGAGCCGACACCAGAAACAGATATTGCTTAGGCGCCATGCTGACGGACCTGGAAAATCCGGACAAAATTTTGAAAAAAGCTTCAAAGCCGATTTTAGAACCGGAAGCCTCTTATGAAACAGAAGGATTTTTCGGAGGTGTGGTTTTTACCTGCGGAGGTGTGCTGGAGAATTCCAGACTGTCTGTTTACTACGGAGCGGCAGATGACAAGATTGCCAGGGCAGAGTTTTCCATGGAAGAAATTCAACAGGCATTAGAACAATAAGGAGCGAAAAATGAACTCTATATGGGAATTGTTAGAAACACATGAAAAAAAACAGGAGAGCAATACGCCTGCGGTCAGACCGACATTCAGGGGCGTAGAAGGCTATGATGTATACAATCCGACAAAGGCATTTGATTACAAAGGGAAAAAAATGATATGCGCCAGAGTGGAAAAACGGGACAGTGAAAATTCTCAGGCAGTATTTTTTGAAGAAGTGAAGATGGATGTTTATCAGGCAGCGGAAGGCTGGCAGCGCTTTCCTTTACAGGACCCTTGTATCGCAAAGGTGTGCGGTCATTATGTTCTGGGCGGAACGGAAGTGTTTCCGCATCCCCAAAATCCGGACTGGGTTTGCTGGCATACGGTATTTTATTATGGAACGGATTTGGAAAATATGTCAAAACTTGCCGAAGGACCCGACGGCATGAAGGATGTACGTCTGGTAGAACTGGCGGACGGCCGCATCGGAATTTTTACCAGACCGCAAGGTGCAAAGGGCGGCCGCGGAAAAATCGGCTTTACAATAGTGAACAGTTTTGAAGAAGTCACGGCGCAGACAATGCAGGATGCACCGCTTCTGCCTTTGTTCGGTGAAGAGGAATGGGGCAGTGTCAATGAAGCGGTACTTCTTTCGGATAACAGGATTGGAGTACTGGGACACATTGCCTGCTTTGAACCGGATGAAGTAAGGCATTATTATCCGATGAGTTTTGTTTTTGACCCGCAAAGCCGTGAATGCACGGGGCTGCAGATTTTGGCGGAACGTAAAGAGTTTTTACCCGGTCCCAGCAAGAGGCCCGACCTGGAAGATGTACTTTTCAGCGGAGGAATAACCCTTATGGGAGAGGATGCTCTGCTTTATGTGGGAGTTTCTGACTGTGAAGTGCAATACAAGACTATCCGAAATCCTTTTTTGGGTATATAATAAACAAATAACTAAATAATCAAGCACTGTTTAGTAGAAAAGGGGGATATAAATTTTTGAAGAAGGTATCAATGCAGGATATTGCCACAGAACTTGGGATTTCCAAAATGTCGGTTTCCAAATGCTTTAAGAACAGCGAAGACATTTCCGAAGAAACCAAACAGATGATTTTGAAGAAATCCGAAGAAATGGGATATGAATATAAGAAAAAGGTAAAATATCGGGTTGCAGTACTTTTTTCCGAAGTTTATTTTACGCCTAATGAAAAGTTCTACAGTGGTCTGTATAAAAGACTGCAGGAGCTTGAGTGGGCGAACAATATACAGTTATCCCTCTTTTATGTGAGCAGGGAGGCGGAGCGTACCTGCACCCTGAACCCGGGTATAGAAGGAAATGACGGCATTATGTTTCTGGGTCAGTTTTCCCGGAAATATGTATTGTTCATCAAGAAAATGGGTATTCCCATGGTATGTCTTGACTTTTATTACCGGGGAGTGGAAGTGGACTCTGTCGTATCGGATAACTTTCAGGCCAGTTACAACCTGACTTCCTATTTAATGGAGCTTGGACACAGAGAGATTACTTTTGTAGGAAACCTTAACTACACCAACAGTGTAAATGACAGATATCTGGGATATTATAAAGCAATTTTGGAAGGAAAAATTTCGGAGGAAGGCGGAAGCCATATCGATGACAGAGATGAGAACGGTATCCTGAAGGAATTTCCGCTGCCGGAGCAGATGCCTACGGCTTTTGTGTGTAACAACGACCATACGGCTTTGCTGTTAATTCAGCAGCTTAAAAAGAAAGGCTATCAGGTTCCCGAGCAAATCAGTGTGGTAGGTTTTGATGACGTGTTGTATTCCAAAATATCGGAACCGCCCATTACTTCGGTTCACGTCCAGAGAAAATTTATGGCGGAGCAGGCTGTTTCCATGATGAAGTGTCGTTGGAGTAAGCCGGAAATAGAAGCCAGAACCGTTACGGTGGGCTGTACCATATGTTACAGAAAGTCGGTTGCACCGGTAAATCAGAAAACAGAAAAAAAGCTGGGTAACGGCTAAGGTTACTGCAAAAATCCCTACTCATACATAATGATACAAAATCAATCAAAAAATCAATCGTAAATTTTTACGATTGATTTTTTGCGTATTAATGCATATAATAAATACCATAAAATTGGTAGAAAGGGTGAAAAAAGCATGAAAGAGACACGTACAATAGAATTTAAAGAAACTATTACGAATACTTTCTTAAAAACCGTAAGTGCTTTTTCCAATTATGAAGGCGGAGTGATTATATTCGGTGTGGACGATGACGGTAATACGAAGGGATTACAGGATGTAAAGCAGTCTTGCCTGGATATTGAGAATAAAATTAACGACAGTATTTCACCACAGCCGGATTATACACTGGAAACTCAGGGGGATAATACGATAAAACTGACTGTAAAAAGCGGTACGCAGAAACCGTATTTATATAAATCAAAAGCATATAAACGAAACGATACCGCAACAATAGAAGTCGATACATTGGAACTTTCGAGGCTCATTCTGGAGGGAAAAAATATAAGATTTGAAGAATTGCCATGCAAAGAGCAGGTGCTTACATTTGAAATCCTGCATCGTAAATTAAAAGAAAGTATTCAAATTGAAACTTTTAATCAGGATACCTTAAGAACCCTGAACCTGTATGATAATACTAACGGGTATAATAATGCAGCCGGACTTTTGGCGGATAAAAATCAATTTCCCGGAATTGATATTGTGAAATTTGGTGAGAATATCAGCATTATTCAAAAGAGGTCTACTTTTGAAAAAATATCGGTACTGGAAGTGTATGATAAGACCGTTGAGGTTTTCAAGGACTATTATCAATATGAAGTAATAGAGGGTGCAGAAAGAAAAAAGGTAGAAAAAATACCGGAAGCAGCATTCCGGGAAGCTATTGCAAACGCACTTATTCACAGAGCATGGGATATAGAGTCCCAAATCAGGGTTCTGATGTTTGATGACAGAGTAGAAGTGGTTTCACCCGGCGGTCTGCCGTCCGGAATAACGGAAGAGGAATATTTATCCGGAAGAATTTCTGCTTTAAGGAACAGAAATCTTGCAAATGTGTTCTACAGATTGGGTTTTGTTGAAATTTTCGGAACGGGAATTACAAGAATAAAACAACTGTATGAAAAATCCTTAAAAAAACCGGTTTTTGATTTGACGGAAAATACAATTAAAGTCATGCTTCCTGTTCTGGAAGAAAATCTGGATTTATCGGAAGACGAAAAAACGGTATACAAAGTTTTAAGCAAAACCATGCGAAAGTCAATCAGTGAAATTGCACCGTATGTAACATTTGGAAAATCAAAAACAACACAATTATTGAAAGATATGAGTCAAAAGGGTGTTATTGCGGTGGAAGGAAAAGGCAGAGGCACCAAATATATCATAAAGTAGCGGCACTCTGTATGTTTTATATGAAATAAGAGGTTTTTACAGTTGGTGAGCAGGAAGAAAGGCGGCTGATTGGTCATGAAACAGGCAACAACGGAATACAAACAGGCAATTATCATCGGAGCTTCTCCCATGGGCAGCGAGGAGAGCGCATTACTGAAATTATTGAAATGGGCGGGATACGGAGAACAGGCGGAGCACTGCAGCAGGAATTGCGACACCTGCCATACCGGATGCAGCGCGAAAATAAAGAATAAGGACATTTATGTCGTCGTTGCCGACGGTGGATTGAAGTTTTTGCTGAAAAACGGCATGCTGCCGGATTTTTTTGTCGGCGATTTGGACTCGGTGGAATTGGAAGGAGCCTTAAAAGACATACTGAAAGACATTCCTAAAGAGATTGTTCCGGTGGAAAAGGACGATACGGATATGGCGCTGGCGGTTGCCAGGGCTTACGAAAAAGGCTACCGGAACATTTTGCTGTACGGCGGATGTGGCGGTGCGCGGATTTCGCACACGCTTTCCAATATCCAGATGATGAGCTTTTATGCGAAGAAAGGCTGCTCCCTCCAGATGCTGGGAGACGGCGTCCGCTTGGAAATCCTGCACAATGCCAGCAAGACTCTTTCCGCAGCCATGAAGGGAAGCATTTCCGTTATCTGCCTGAGTGATATAGCGGAAGGCGTGACCATACAGGGACTCAAATACGAATACACAGGTGCGCTTACTTCCGACCGCACCCTTGGCGTAAGCAATTCCTTTGTCGGAAAGGATGCGATGGTATCCGTTGAAAACGGAACACTGCTGTTGGTTTATGAAAGAGCGTAAGCAAAGAAGGAGGAACCAGATTTGAACGGAAAAAAAAGAGTTGCCGACCAGAGGAAGCACCTGATACCGCTTGATAAGGTCAACGGATATGATGTAAGACCGGGATTTTACGGAATTAACGGTGCAACGGCTCTCAGGGAAGGCGTGAACTTTACGGTATATTCTATAGAGGGGACGGGAGTGGAGCTGCTTCTGTACCACAGAGGTGAAAAAGAACCGTATGCCATTCTGCCTTTTCCCAAACATTACCGCATTGGAAGTGTCTATTCCATGATAGTTTTTGGGCTTGATATCTATGATTTTGAGTATGCTTACCGGGTAGATGGTCCTTATGCTCCGGAAAAAGGACTTATTTTTAATAAAACATTACCGCTTCTCGATCCTTATGCAAGAGCTGTTACCGGCCAGAGTGTGTGGGGAGAACAGCCTAATCAGGATCATGGATACCGGGCAAGGGTGGTGGTCAACGATTTCGACTGGGGGGATCACACGGATCCGGTGCGCCCGATACAGGACTTGATTATTTATGAGCTCCATGTCAGGGGATTTACGAAGGATGCCTCATCAGGTGTTGCCCATCCGGGGACATTTGAAGGAATCCGGGAAAAGATTCCTTATCTGAAGGATCTCGGCATTACGGCTGTGGAGCTGATGCCGATTTTTGAGTTTGATGAAACCATGGGAAAGCGTGAGGTTAACGGCAGAATGCTTTTGGATTACTGGGGTTATAATCCGGTGAGCTTTTTTGCTCCGAATACCAGTTATTCTGCGAAAAAAGAGTTTAACAGGGAAGGTGATGAGCTGAAAACCCTGATACGCGAACTGAACGCCAATGGTATTGAAGTGATTTTGGATGTTGTGTTTAACCATACAGCAGAAGGAAATGAAAAAGGCTCCTTCTTTTCCTTTAAGGGATTTGATAACCGGATTTATTATATGCTGACACCGGAGGGCTGGTATTATAATTTCAGCGGCTGCGGAAATACGCTCAACTGTAATCATCCGGTGGTACAGCAGCTGATTCTGGAGTGTCTGCGATACTGGACCATTGAATATCACGTAGATGGTTTCCGGTTTGATCTGGCCAGCATTCTGGGAAGAAATGAAGATGGTTCGCCGATGAACCAGCCGCCGCTTTTGAAAAATCTGGCAGGTGATCCCATCTTACGGAACGTGAAACTCATTGCAGAGGCATGGGATGCCGGCGGACTTTACCAGGTGGGCAGTTTTCCGGCATTTACCCGCTGGGCTGAGTGGAACGGAAAGTACCGGGACGATATGAGAAGCTTTCTGAAGGGAGATTACTGGTTTGCAGAGGCAGCGGCAAACAGACTTACCGGATCACCGGATCTTTATACCGGTCAGTATCAGGGCTACGATTCTTCTATTAATTTTATTACCTGTCATGACGGCTTTTCCCTCTGGGATCTTTATTCCTACAACGGAAAGCATAACGAGGACAACGGGTGGAATAATACAGACGGAAATGATGACAACCGGAGCTGGAATTGCGGAACAGAAGGAGAAACGGAGGATCGGGAAATCCGCAGACTTCGTTTGAAAATGATGAAAAATGCATGTATGGCTCTGATGTGCAGCCGCGGAACCCCGATGTTCCTGGCGGGGGACGAGTTTGGGGACACCCGTTTTGGAAACAATAATCCCTATTGTCAGGACAATGAGATTTCCTGGCTGGACTGGAAGCGGCTCGATACCAACCGGGAACTCTACCGGTTTTTTAAGAAAATGATCTGGTTCAGAAGAGAACATGCGGCAATACGGAATGACCTGTCTCCGTCAGAGACCGGTCTGCCGGCGGTAAGTATTCATACAGAGCGTCCTTTCAGCGGTCATGTTGACCGGGATACGAAGGCCCTTGCAGTCTGTTATGCGGGGAAGACGGACCGGGGAGAGGATCTGGTATATTTTGCACTGAATGTTTACTGGGAGGCGCAGAGGTTTGAACTGCCTGAGCTTCCGGAAGCATATGAGTGGAGATGTTTCGCGGACACTGCCCTGGACGGCGGGGAAGAGGAGAATAACAGGGAGTCGGTTACCGAGTACCTTATGCATCCCCGGTCGGCAGCAGTATTTGTGGGAACCAGACGTGATACCGGAGCATCCCTACAGTAAAATAAAGCAGAGGTGTCTGTAAAAAGGAGTCTGTATTTATGAAAATCAAAGACAAGTATAAAGGTATTTTTTATATCATTCTGGCGGCTTTTGGATTTGCGTTCATGAATCTGTTTGTGAAGCTGGCGGGTGATTTACCGGCTATCGAAAAAAGCTTTTTCCGCAATCTGGTGGCAGTTTTCTTTTCCTTCGGGGCAATGAAGAAAAAAAGGATTTCCTTTTCCATTCCGGGGGAAGCCGGAAAATACATATTTTTCCGCTCTTTATTCGGAACCATAGGTGTTTTTGCCAATTTTTATGCCATAGGTAAGCTTAATATTGCGGATGCTTCCATGCTTAATAAGTTATCTCCCTTTTTTGCCATCATTTTCTCCTATTTTTTGTTAAAGGAAACCATCAGGCCGTACCAGCTTGGCTGTGTGATTGTGGCATTTGTGGGAGCATTGTTTATTCTGCGGCCGGGTTTTGATAATGTGGCTACGTTCCCGGCATTTCTTGGTCTCATCGGCGGTATGGGGGCCGGACTTGCGTATACCAATGTGCGTCTGGCTGCCAAACACGGAGCACCCGGACCGCTCATTGTGTTCTGCTTCTCCGTTTTTTCCTGTGTCAGTGCGATTCCGTTTATTATTTTTAATCATGCGCCGCTCGCCTGGTGGCAGCTGGCATCCCTTTTGATGGCGGGTGTTTCC
>OIYP01000510.1_pt1 | contig 25076 bp, 21 predicted proteins | sample 1588261 | NCBI WGS metagenome assembly OIYP01 (sample SAMN03283293) | human gut metagenome | biome: human-associated habitat; material: feces | host: Homo sapiens | place: Peru | collected 2012
AGAAGGCCTATCGCATCTCCATGAATGATTATCAGCAGGAAGATTGGGTTACGAATGTACCGCTCTATGCGGTAAATGATCTCGAATTTTAGCGATAGCACCGCCCTAACTATATAAAAATAGGTAGTTAGGGCGGTGGTATCGCATTTGCAAATATATATATGAAGTTCTGGGAAATGAAAATCCCCAACCCGCTATATGAAAGCTGGTTGGGGAAATTATGATAGATTTTGCTTTTTCAGAAATATCCGATTGTGAATTACAGAGGATACTCCTCGAAAGCATAGAGTACAGTGCTTAGATATCGCTCGCCTGTATCGGGGAGCAGCGCCACAATCTTCTTGCCCTTGTTCTCAGGACGCTTCGCAATCTCGGTGGCAGCAAAGGCTGCAGCACCAGAAGAGATTCCCACCAGGATGCCTTCGGTCTGAGCCAAGTCGCGGCCAGCCTTGATGGCATCATCGTTCTGTACGTCGAACACTTCGTCGATATATTCCGAAGAATAGGTCTTTGGCACGAAGCCGGCACCGATGCCCTGAATCTTGTGAGGACCACTCTGCTTACCATTGAGAACTGCCGATGTGGCTGGCTCTACGGCGATGACCTTCACGTCAGGGTTCTGCTCCTTCAGGTATTTGGCAATACCCGATATGGTGCCGCCTGTTCCTACACCTGCCACGAAGATGTCTACCTTGCCGTCGGTGTCTTCCCAAATCTCTGGACCTGTAGTGGCGTAATGCTTGGCTGGGTTGGCAGGATTGACAAACTGTCCTAAGATGACAGCGCCAGGGATGGAGTCGCGGAGTTCCTCGGCTGCCTTGATGGCACCTGTCATTCCGTCTTTACCACTGGTCAGTCTTACCTCTGCACCATAAGCCTTTACCAGGTTGCGTCGCTCGATACTCATCGTCTCAGGCATGGTGAGGATGAGGTGATAGCCCTTCACGGCAGATACCAATGCCAGTCCTACACCCGTGTTGCCACTGGTTGGCTCGATGATGGTGGCTCCTGGTTTCAATATGCCTTTCTTCTCGGCATCCTCTATCATGGCGAGGGCTACGCGGTCTTTTACGCTTCCGCCTGGATTGAAGAACTCTACCTTAGCAATCACAGGAGTCTCCAAACCCTTGGATGCTGAATACTTACCCAATTCTACTAATGGGGTCTTACCGATTAAATCAGTAATCTGTTTATATATCTTTGCCATTTTTGTTTGTTTTTTGAAGTTAAAGAAGTTAAGGAGTTAAAGAAGTTAAGACAAATGTTTTGTAATGTTTACTTTACGTAAGTGAATGCCTCGTCGAGTGCCTCGATCAGGTCGTCGATGTTCTCGATACCGATGCTCAATCGAACAGTAGAAGGATAGATGTGCTGCTCCTCCAACTCCTCTGGACTCAACTGAGAGTGGGTGGTGGTGGCTGGGTGGATAACCAGTGACTTCACGTCGGCTACGTTGGCCAGTAAAGAGAAGATGCGCAAGTGGTCGATGAACTCCCATGCCTCTTTCTCGCCGCCCTTGATGTCGAAGGTGAAGATAGAACCTGCACCGTTAGGGAAGAGTTTCTTGTAGAGTTCGTGGTCGGGATGAGAAGGAACGGCTGGGTGATTGACCTTGGCTACCTTTGGATTGTTCTCCAAGTACTCCACTACCTTCAATGCATTCTGTACGTGGCGCTCTACACGGAGGCTCAATGTCTCCAATCCCTGAAGAAGAATCCAGGCATTGAATGGAGAGATGGTGGCACCGGTATCACGAAGGATGACCGCACGGATTCGGGTTACGAAGGCTGCTGCTCCTGCTACATCTGCGAAGACTGCACCATGATAAGATGGGTCTGGCTTGGCGAGAGTAGGGAACTTGTCGGCATTGGCCTTCCAGTCGAACTTACCGCCATCTACGATGACACCACCGAGAGAAGAACCGTGACCGCCGATGAACTTAGTGGCAGAGTGAACCACGATGTCGGCTCCGTGCTCGATAGGACGGATGAGATATGGCGTGCCGAAGGTGTTGTCGATAATCAATGGGATGTTGTGGCGATGAGCAATCTCAGCCAACTTGTCGATATCAGTTACATCAGAGTTGGGATTTCCGAAGGTCTCGGCATAGAGAGCCTTGGTGTTGTCCTGGATGGCTGCCTCTACCTGCTCGAAGTTGCGAGGATCCACGATGGAGTAGCTGACGCCCTGTGTGGTCAATGTATGAGTGATGAGGTTATAAGTACCACCGTAGATATTGTCGGCTGCTACGATGTGGTCGCCATTCTGAAGGATGTTCTGCAGAGCGTAGGTAACAGCGGCAGCACCAGAAGCGACAGCCAGACCTGCCACACCGCCTTCGAGGGCAGCCACACGGTCTTCGAATACACCCTGAGTAGAGTTGGTCAATCGACCATAGATATTTCCTGCGTCACGGAGTCCGAATCGATCGGCAGCGTGCTGAGAGTTGCGGAACACGTAACTTGTAGTCTGGTAGATAGGCACCGCACGAGCGTCGGTAGCTGGATCTGGATTTTCCTGACCTACATGCAACTGAAGTGTCTCAAAGCGAAGTTTCTTTTCTGTACTCATAATCTATGTCCTTTCTTTAAATTGTTTATTATTTCTGATTGACGATGCAAAGGTACGGCGAAAAAACGAGTTATGAAATCGCATAATAGTGGCATTCTTACTACCACGTTTGTGGTATATGACTGTTTTTATCCTCTTTTTCTCCCTTTATACCTTATTATATATAGGGAATGGGGAGATTTGCTTTCTGTCTTTTTTATGTATAAATGACGAAGTTGGCAGTAAAAAGTAAGCGAAAGATAGTGATTGAGAGATAAAACGTAAGGAAAGGGGGAGTTATTGTAAACGTTTTCGTAATTAATTGCGAAAAAATGATATGCAAATCAACAACGAAAGTACTTGCGTTGCCACATGAAGCCGGCTTCGTTTTACTATTACCCCAGTTCGTTCATATTTTCTCAAAAAACTCTTGCAGATATGAAGATAAAGTCGTAACTTTGCGGTAGCATTTTTAATATAGTTGATTATGAAGCAGGTAGAAGAAAGATATATCAGCTTGCTGACCGACTTCGGCTTCAAGCGAATTTTTGGAACTGCAATGAACAAGGATTTGCTCATTTGTTTCCTCAACAGCTTGTTTAATGGCAGACAGGTTGTTAAGGACGTGATGTATCTGAATCCAGAGCACGTTGGAGATGTCTATACCGACCGCAGAGCTATCTTTGATGTATATTGCGAAGGCGAAAACGGCGAGAAGTTTATCGTAGAAATGCAGAATGCCTACCAGGCGCATTTCAAGGACCGTTCCCTCTTCTACTCAACCTTCCCTATCCGTGAGCAGGCACCTAAGGGGAATGACTGGGATTTTAAGCTCAATCATATCTATACCGTTGCCCTGCTCAACTTCAACATGAACGAGGATGCATTCGACAAGGAGAAAATCCGCCATCATGTGCAGTTGTGTGATACTGCTACCCATAAGATTTTCTACGATAAACTAGAGTTTATCTATGTAGAAATAGCCAAGTTCAACACACCCCTGGAAGAACTGGATACTCTATACGAGAAGTGGCTCTATGCACTGAAGAACCTCTATAAGCTTACCCAGCGCCCGAAAGAGTTGTGCGACAAGGTCTTTGACCGCCTCTTTGAGGAAGCCGAAATAGCCAAGTTCACTCCGCAGGAAATGAGGGAGTATGAAGCTAGTAAGAAGGCATATCGTGATATCAAGAATTCCATTATACGGCTAAACAAGAAGGTCTTGCTGAAGGTATAGAAATAGGCATGGCGAAAGGCATGGCGAAAGGTAAGGCCGAAGGCAAACATGAGGCTAACGCAGAAACTGCACAGCGTTTGCTGGCAATGGGACTTTCAGCTGAACAGGTTGCCAAAGCTACCCAGCTACCTTTGGAAATCATTAAGAATCTGAGCAATTCATAAAAAATATAATAACGTACTGAGCCCACTTTAAAAAGTAGTTTTTGGTTCTTTATCCAACAAACGCCATTTGATTATCATATGGTTACATTTGAAGAAATTATCAAAAATGACTTTTTCAAGTGGGCTCCGTTGTTATTAATTTGGTGTCAAAGGTTTCTTCAGAGATGGCATCAGAATTCATATATTGGGGCATAATTGTTGCCTTAAAAATACTTATTTCTTTATACTTTTCTCAAAGAAAATTGTTATATTTGCAGGCAAAAACATAAAATCTGAATAACTTATGGCATCTATTATTTCTATTGTACCCATTGTGTTGCTCTTCGTCTTGATGCTCGGCTTCAAGATGGCAGGACATAAGAGCGCCTTGTTGACACTCGTAGTAACTGTATTGCTGGCTCTTTTCGCCGCCTCTCCACTGGGGATGATAGCCCCGGAACATGCGGGGGACAGCATCCTCGCCCTGACGGGATGGGCTGTGGTGGAAGGTCTGCTGAAGGCGGTGTTCCCGATCCTCATCATCATCCTGATGGCTATCTATAGCTATAATATATTGGTGGAAAGCAAGCAGATTGAGGTTATCAAGAAACAATTCACTTCGATTACCGACGACAAGGGATTGCTCGTGCTGCTGCTCGTCTGGGGATTCGGCGGATTGCTCGAAGGCATGGCTGGCTTCGGAACGGCGGTGGCGATTCCTGCCGCCATCCTCATCGGACTGGGATTCAAACCCATGTTCTCGGCTCTGGTGTCCTTGGTCGGCAACACGGTGGCAACGGGATTTGGTGCCGTCGGTGTGCCTGTCACCACGCTCTGCAATGAGGTGGCGGATAGCGGCTCGGCATCGGTGGCGCAGATTTGTGAGACATCGGCGTTCGCCATCATACAGTTGTCTCCGCTCTTCATCATCCTGCCTTTCATCATCCTTACCCTTACCGACAGGCATAATCTCGTCAAAAACCTTGTCATATCCCTTTGGGTGGGAATGATTTCCGTGGCGGTGCAGTTCGTCTGCGGCTATTATCTCGGTTCGGAGACTCCTGCCATCATTGGCTCTATCGCCGCCATAGCTGCCATCATCGTTTATGCCAAGGTGTTTGCGAGAAAGAGCAAGGTGCAGAAACAGGAGACCTTCACTTTCTCCGAGAGCTTCAAGGCGTGGAGTGTTTACCTCTTTATATTGGTGTTTATCTTGGTGTCGGGTGCGCTCTGTCCTCCAGTCAACGCCTTCCTGAAGACGCATTTGGTGAGTGCTGTTCATCTGCCGGTGCTGGCCAGTACCTTTAAGTTCGGCTGGATTTCGAATGCGGGGTTGATGCTCTTCCTGGGTGCTACGATCGGTGGATTGGTACAGGGGTTGAGTTTCAAGCGACTGATGGTCATCTTGGCCCGAACCACGGTGAACTTGCGCAAGACGGTGGTTACCATCTGTTCGCTGATAGCCTTGGCGAGTGTGATGAACTATTCGGGTATGATAACTTCCATCGCCTCGGGCTTGGTGGCTGTGACGGGTGATTTCTATCCATTGGTAGCTCCGATGATTGGTGCCATCGGTACCTTCGTAACGGGTTCTGATACTTCATCCAATATTCTCTTCGCCAAGCTCCAGGCGCATGTTGCCAACCAGCTCGGCATGACGGGCACTGATACTTTCTTCGGGGTGGAGGGAAGTCAAAGCAACTGGCTTGTTGCCGCCAATACCACAGGTGCCACGGGGGGAAAGATGATCAGTCCGCAGAGCATCGCCATCGCCACTGCCTCATGCGACATGGAGGGTAAGGACGGCGAGATCCTCCGTTCCGCCATCCCATACGCCTTGTTGTATATCGTACTGGGTGGACTTATGGTTTACTTAGGATGCTGATCTCTTGCCCGTAAATGTTTTTTTTGAAAGAAAAGTGTCAAAGTATCATTCTTGACTTTGAAACTTTTGTAATACATTGATAAATAGATATATATAATAAATGAGACTTTTCGGATTTTGTTCCGAAAAGTCTCATAAAAGTATCATGGAAGTCTCATTTTAGGCTGCTTTATCTTTTCTTTACCAGATACTTCATTCCATCGGCGAAACGCTTGTGGTTCAGTTGCGTCATGTTAGCCAATTTTCGTCCGAATCCCATCAAGCTGTTTACTTTCAGCGACGAACCTATCTGCTTTTTCAGAAAGTCGAAAATCTCGGCGGCCGTCATGTACTCACCTTCCTTCTCGTCGTCGGCAGGTTCGAAATAGAGACGGAAATACTGGTCTATCGGCTGAACCACCTCAAACTGGCAGTTGCTCTGCATGATGAGCTTCACCTGCTCGGCGTCGAAATAACACTTCTCGCCATTGCCCAACGCCACAAGCGCCTGGGCGAAAAGCTGCTGGTGGTTGGGGCGGACACTCACGTCGATGGGGCCCGTCAACTCGATGCCGATGAAACGGCGGTTGCCGGATGGGTCGGTGAGGATGTCGTTCATGTTGCTCGTGGCGATGAAGGAGGCGAGGCGTGGAAACTCCATGACGTGACTTCCGTACGGCGGCTTGTATTTCAGCGTAGGTAACTGGATAAGATTCTTCAGAAAACCCTGTTGCACCTGTGGTGAAATCTGGTTGAACTCGTCAAGATTGATGAGCATGAACTGTGCCATCGCCTGGTACACCTGTCGTTTCTCCGAGAGAATCAGGTTGTCGCTGTAACCCCATTGCAGTTCGGGCGGCAAGAGGCGGCGGCAGAATGTGCTCTTGTTGAAGCCCTGTTTGGAGATGAGGAGCGGAGCCACCGAGTTGCCGTACTGGCGATGCGTGTATCCACGCCATTGGTCCACCATGCCGAGAAACCACGTGTAAAACCAGTCTGCCCAGTATGGATTGTTGGTGGGCACGGTGCGGGCCAAGGCACGGATGTGGTCCTTGCCGTCCCACTTGTTGTGGCACAGATAGAGATACTCTTCTATCGGATTGTAATTCTTGATGTAGTCCGACTCCAGAAAATTCCTCACGTCCTTGATGCTCACCCTTAGTCCAGCCAACTGTACTTCGAGCGTCATTCTTTTCATCACCCTCGGCTCCACGGGTCGGTATCCGTACCATCCTTTCTCCTTCGGCTGGTATTCCACGTATTTCATTACCGAGTTGTATCTGAAATGGTATTGGTTTCTCAACAGCAGCATCATGCTTGCTATGTCGTTTTTCTCGTCCTTGCAGTCCATGTCCTCGTTTCTTGCCTTTCCTTTCGCTTCGGGATCGGCTTGCTGGTCGGTGCCTTCCGTGCGGTAATGACAGTCTACCCTCATCGCCACCGCCTTGGCATTGTAATAAGGGTGGGCATCCAGCGTCATCATGAAACTGTTGTGCAGCGAAGGCTCGTTCGACATGGCAGAGGAAGCCTCGACGGAAGCAACCTGGGCGCCGATGGTGAGCGATGCCTTGACCACGGCTTGGTAGATGGGGTGGATCTGTTGGTAGGCGATGCGATAGAGCTGCTCCGCCTCAGGCTCGGAAGTAGGCAGCTTGTCGTTCTGGTTGGTGAATTTTACCAGCACGATGACACTCTTTCCGTCGGCACTTTCCAGTGCGGCAAAGGTGGAGGGCAGGATGGCGACCGAACGCTTCACGCCTTCCGTGCCGTCGGGGTCGGTGATGTTGCTGAACTTGAGGAGCAGGATGCCATTACAAACCTTCATCTTCAGGTTGCTGTTCTCGTCCTTCGCAAACTCGGCGGCAGGATAGATGTGCATCCATGTAGGCATGTCCTTGTAGAAACGGTAGTCTTCGTCGATGTAGGCGGCGTAGTCTCTGAATCGGGTTACGCTCTGCTTGCTGTCGTCCTTAGCGATGCGCTCCAGTAGTTTCTCCATCGTCTTTGTGCTGACGAGGAGTTGCTTCTTATTGTCGTTGTGTACGATTGTAATCTTCATGATGTTTTTTTTTGAAAGCTTGTTGGAAAATGAAAGTATAGTGCCCAAAAGTGGGCTTTCCGTCTGGGCACTTGTTGCCCGCTGTGTGGGCAGTGTGTGCCCGAGGCTTGTTCAGTCGATGCCCGTCCGTCGGTCCGTAAGGGAACATGTGGTGGGCACGGAGAAACCATGGGTGGCAGGATTCTTCATCATATACTCGTGAAGTCGATTTCCTCGGCGAAGTACTCGAAATTCACATCCTTGTAACCGAAGCGAGCGAAGAGTTGCTTGATGTGTTCCTGCTGTTCGGGCACGAGTTTCAGTTGTCCCAGTTTATATCGGTAGTACTGTCCCTTGCTGCCGAGGTAGCTTCTCATCTCGGAGCGGAGCAGGGGAGCGTCCTTCAACTTCACCTCGGCAAAGAGCTTGTCGAATCCCCAGGCCATTTTCACGATACGCAGTGGGGCGAAGAACTCGCATTTTCCGTCTTTCAAGGCATTGGGGAAGATGGCATGGCCCCGCTTGGTGTCGTCGTTCTTGTAGAGCGAGGCGAGATAGTGGATACAGTTGTTTTTCATCGGACAAAGTTCGGTGAAGCAGTAGGTGATGATGCCTGGCACCTCGCCAGACTCAAAAGCTTTTCTCAGCAGTTCTTTTTCGTCCATGTGTTATTGGGTATTAAGTTAATAATTGATTATCTTAATAACGTGGAAAATGGCAAAATGTTGCATCGAAAATGATATTTTTTCGCCAAAAAATGCGACTTTTATGATACTTCTATGATACTTCTCGTCATATTTCACGAAAAGTCTCATTGCCGGCAACTGCTAATATATCAATTAGATATAACGGTGTTGAACATAAAAAATGATACTTTGATACATTTTTATAAAAAATAAATTATACGTACGTGTGGGCACGAACCATAATTGTAAAGAGAAAGAACGCATCCATTATCTATCGTAGTGAGCCGAATCTTTTCATTGCACTTTTTTCCAATCGACGAGGCCTTTTCCTTTGTCGTCCAGCTCCACGGCGAGGGCAATGACTCTTCCTTTGTAAGCCTTGAAAGGCTCGGTATATTGGTTAGCTTTTATCTGCTTTTCTGCGGCATCGACACCACCTTCTACAACAATCTTGATTTCTTGCGCTGTTTAATTTTGTGGCAATGCTTCGTGTTTTTTTATTTCGTGGGGCAAGAGTAAACTATCTTTCCCCATTTGTATCCACTCTTACAATATTTTTCGTAATTTTTTCTGCAAAAAGTTTTATAGTTTCAATTATTTTCTATAAATTTGTAGGCAGTTAGTGGAGAAAATGTGTAAAAACATAAGATTCGCTGCAAAAAGTCTCAGCGCACGCCGAGCCTTGATGTGAGGTGAAAGCCTTCATGATAGGAGTTGTTTAGGGTGGGTGAGACACGACATATTGAGGCGTTTACTTGACGCTTTGTTCTTGACGAACTGAAACTTCGCAACTTTCATTATCCTGTCACGAACTAAGCAACGGTAGATGTCTACGGGTGTGATTTTGTCACAGCCAATGGAGTATTGTACCTATATAATAAAATAGGTAGAATTACTCCATGTGGTGGTGTATATCATATCGGCGTGGGCTCTAGCGTTGTCTGTTCAACAGGATAAGGCAATGCGAAGGCCTCAGTTCGTGGGACAGACGACAAGCGGTTCCCACGCTTTTTTATGTTCGTATTAACCGATAAACTAATCTGACTTGTAAATGGGGAGCAAGCAGGTCGCAAAGTGTTATTAATACGATGAATAAATGGTTGACAAAAGGCCTGAATGTTTTGTCCATGGCAACGCTTGTTGTGGGAATAGGAATGATTTGCTCTTGTTCTTGTGGAAAAATAGAAACACCTAATGATGTTAAATACCTTTCCGAATTTCAAGAAATAAACTTTGAAAGTAATGAAAATAGGTTGACTTCAGATAATCTATCTTTGTATGTAGATTATTCAACTTGTATGGCGCAAGCTTTGAAAACTTCTCCATTTTTTTCAGATATGATACCTTCTTTGACGGCTGCAACAAAGAACTTTTATTCAATAAAAGGTGATTCCATAAAGAAGGAAACTGGGAAGGTGTTTACTCTGCTTAGTAGTATTCAAGAAACTAATTATGCAGATATTTTGACGGCAGCAGAAAATATTGTTGAAGGAAATTCTGAAGGTGTGTTGTTGACAGATGGAGAGTATTATGAACCAACTGTTGCAAAAAGTCATGTTAATGATCCATATTTGAAAGATGTTTTTAGCAAATGGTTGAAAAAAGGCCATGATATATATGTTGTAGCAGAACCATATAAAGAGGCATATAATGGAAGTGTTTTTGACAAGAAGCGTTTTTATTTCTTGTTTACGGATTCTCGTGTACCTAATAATATATACGACAGAATTTTGCAGTGTGTAGATATGAAAAAATATCCGAATGTAGATATATATCATATGTCTGTTAGTCATCCAACAATAATGGCAGAAGGAACATACTCGAAGCCTGACGGAGACTTGGCTGCTATTGTAGACGGATATGGAAATTTTGAAATTCAAAACTGGAGTATTGATTGGAATAGTATCCAAAACATCTATCTAAATGCAAATGTGGATGAGAATGGAAATCCTTTGCCAACTGGTAAACCGATAATTTCTGGATTGAAAATTGATAGAAACTCTTTTGGCTGCTTTAGAATTAAAGATATTGCATTAAAGGTTTATGATATCAATGAGCCTTATGCAGAATTCTATGGCAATAAAGTTGCAGGCTTAAAAGCTGTGAAAATGCAAAGTCCTTTGCAAGAAACAACAAATGTTTTTGCTTTGGACGAGAAAGAATTCAAGGCTCATAGCTTGGTCAATATCTTTTTAGATCCAGCCTTTAATGATGTATGTCTTGATGGTTCTCCATACAATTATACAAAAGTGGATATTTGTGTAAATGGGGTGGACTATGTCTTTGATAACTATTCGTCGATGTTTGATTTTCAATCCATAGATGTACCTGGACAGATGAATAGTTCTGTTGCAGAAAGTATTAAGCAATGCTTAACAGATCCATCTATCAAGAAGATGATGGATAATGCTTTAATTTATACAATTTATATTAAGAGTAATGAAAAATAGCTAAGAATATGAGACAGATTGCTACATTAAGTCAATTGCAAGATTTGCAAAATTCAACTTGGATTTATGCAATTGCAGTGTGTTTTATAGCCATTGCGATTGCTTATTTAGTGTCAAACATGATTGCTTGGCAAGGAGGAAATGATAAGTCATATGTCAAAAGAAGAGTTTGGTGGGTGATTATTGGTTTCGTCGCTGGACTTGGATTTTGGATTTATAATGACGTAGTTAACGCTCATCGTATTGCTAATGTTGGCTTTAAGCACATGTATTCACAAACCAATTTGCTGTGTTTGTTAGCTGTGCTTTTGGGGTATTTTGGTATTAGCTTGCTTATTATGACAACGCTATTTCGTAAGGCAAAGTTTGGTTCAATATTAGGCAAACAACGTAATAAATAAGGATTATGGCAAAGCAGTTTTTTGTATTAGGTATCGGTGGTACAGGTATGAGGTGTATAGAATCATTGATTCATCTTTGTGCCATGGGAATGTTTGACAATACAGATATTCATTTATTAGCTTTGGATACTGATAAAAATAATGGAAACTTCTCTCGTCTGAAAGAAGTTAAGGAGGCATATGTCAAAGCAAAAGGTGTGGAGGCTTCTTCCCGTGTTGCTTTACAAGACACATTTTTTTCGGCTAATATAAAGTACTATGAGTTTAGTCCTAATTATGAGCATAAAAGTACTTTTAAAGCTGTTTTTGATTATAGTAATACTCAGTATAACCATAGTGAAGAGACTGATTTAGCAGATCTTGTTTTGGCAAAAAATGTTGAAGATTTTAATCTCCGCCATGGCTATCGTGCCCAAACCCATTTAGGCTCTATGATGATGTACCATTCCATCATTGAAGCTGCAAAGGCACCGACAAATAATGACTTAAAGTCTTTTTTGGGAGAATTGGCAAAGCAGGCTCAAACTGGTAATCCTAGAGTGTTTATCTTAGGATCTGTTTTTGGCGGCACAGGTGCCTCTTCTATACCTATTATACCTCAAGCTATATCAAAAGCTGCAGAGATTATGACTAATGGAGCCGTTAATGTTTTGAAGAGTGCATATTTCGGATCTACATTGTTGACTGCCTATTTTTCATTCAAGGCACCTTCTAGCAACGAGTTGGCCAACCAAAAAGTAATAGCTACAAGTGATAAGTTTGCTCTTAATTCACAGGTCGCTATGATGTTTTATGAGGATGATTCAACGGTAAAAAGTACTTACCAGAAGTTTTATATGATGGGCACAGATAGCTTGAACTGGAATCCAATGGCTAAAGATAATATTTCGGAGACCATAACCGGTGGAGAAAAACAGAAAAATGATTCTCATTATATTGAACTTTTAGCAGCTTCTTCTGCGTTAAGTTTCTATAATGAGGATGAGAGAGTATTGGCAGTCAATAAGCAAAATGTTAAGACTGATTATGAGTATCGTGCCATGAATAATAATGGAAAATTTGACTTCCAAGATTTTGTGGGACAACAAAGAGCTGAGGAGTTTGCCAAAAAGTTTGGCCTATTGATAGCATTTTCGTTGTTCTGCAATGGAACGGATGATTTCGTAGAAAGCGTTCGTTCTGGTGGTGTAAAGGAAATCCAAGAGTTTTTGGATATTAATGTAAATCAGGTGCTGGCTTTGAAAGAATATTTCAATTTGTTCTTTGTTAGGGTAAATGCTAATGGGACTCTTTCTGAGGGATGGTTAAAGCAGATTCATCGTTCAGCAGGTGGAGGCGATAATTTCTTGTTTAATGCAAGTCTTTTCTCTCCATCCGATTTGAAGAGTTTAATGAAGTTGTCTTGGAACAAAAACTTATATAGAACAGAGGGAATTGGCAAAGATAATCATTATTCTACAGGTATTTTTGGTTCAAAGTTTGATTCTTTCAAGAAGCAGTTCTTGCTTACACGTGACAAAGATTCCTCTTGGAAAAATATAACGAATAATGGGGAACAACTTAATAAGTTAATTTACGATACATTGTCTTCACTTTATAATTTCAAATAAGAAAGGGCTATAATATGTCAAAAGCATTGTTGATAAAAAGTTATACAGATATAACTACAGGAACTCAAGGACAATGGAATGAGTTGACTATGGCTCGTTCTTATATTCAAGGAATTGAAACTGGAAAAATCTTAGAGAATTTATCTGCAGATAAATTAGGAAGTTTAATTTCTGGTGTCCCAACTCCATGGGCGCGTGCTAAGTTGTTTAAGTTTGCCCTGCAGACTTTAGCAGCTCCTGATCCGAATATTCAAAAGTCGGGGTTGCAACAGTATTATGAGTTGTTGTTGGGAGAATGGAAAGGATTGTTAGCTGTAATTGCTTTGTATCCAGATAGAATCCGGTTTTCCCAACCTGTCGTTATGGATGCGAGGGGTGATGATTATGATATAGCGTCTGCCTTTGGAAGAATGCTGTTTGAAGACAAAGATGTATGGAGTAACCAAGACTTACTACAAAAAGATCCAGCTACTCAGCCATTCATTCAATTGATTTATTACAGGAATCATCTTGTTGGTGGTACTTCACCTTTAACAGGTGTCTTTGCTGGTATTTCATATGATAATTTAGGAAGTGATGCCAGTGATATAAATTGGTATAGAGACGGTAAGTTTGAAGATCCTACTAATTACTTGGATCCAGAACAAGTGCAAAAGGTATATCTTTTTGTTAAGAATCTTAATGGGAATCTTGCTGATTTTGAGAAGAAGATAAATTCTCAACGCGGTAATAAACCCAACGTAGATTTGAATGGATTTAAGGATATGAGTCGTAATTGGGAGCAAAAATTATTAAGTCGCGGAGGGAATAACCTTCGTGACAAGGGACCTATTGCAAAATATTCAAACTTAGAATGTCCATTCTCAATCTTGTTTGATAGTAATGTACCAGTTTATTTGAAGCCTGATTATACCTTTACTTATACTAATAATGGAGAGTATAAGTTAATTGGTGATATCCAAAAGTTATTAAGTGAGGATAAGTATGTAATAGGATTTCAAGAAGATGCTGCGGCAAGACCAAAACTTTCAGATGCTCCCGTCTTTTATTTGTCTGTCAAGGATTTGAAGGATGGTAGTGTTAGCTATTTTTCTTTACCTTTGTCAGAAAAAGGTGTAGATATCTTTAAAAATAGTCTTTCAGGTTTGTTGGGCTATTCTGAAGGTAGTAATACATCTTTGTCTGGTGTTATTACCGATGCAGGTCAGTTGGCTGTAACATTGGTTGTAGAAATCGATGGTCAAAAGGTTACTTTAAATACTCGCGAGTATGAAATTGATTGGATTACTGATCAAGGTAGAGTTATTATGTGGCCAAACTTCGTTTCAGAAAAATGGAATAAGTATTATCTATACTCAGAGTTCACTGCTGATGCCAAGGAGCAATTCCTGCCTATATTTAAATGGGGTGGTGAGTTCTTGAAAAATATTGATGGAGGGTTTTGGACAGGAGATTATGAACCAGCTCCAGATCAAGAAAAACTTGTGGATGTAAAAAAGTTAGTTACTTATCCTGCAGGGCAAGGTGAAAACTTGCCTAAGTATAATATCGTAGGGGCAGACAAGCCTTTAGCTGGTCTTTCCGTTTCTGTTAAAGATACAGGCAAGGAAGTACATGCAGGTTTCTTGATTTTTAGACCTCAAGTTATTGAGGATAGAACTGCTTTCGAAATGAGGGGAACTGCCACAGTCGGCATCGACTTTGGTAGTAACAATACTTGTGTCTATTATAATGAAGACAACAAAGGTGCTACTCCTGTTCATTTTGAAAACTACCGCTCTGTATTAGTTGGACAGGAAAATAATGACCCGAAAGCAATAGCGGAGAATAATGAATTGTTGTTCTTTACGAATTACCCTTCGGATAATGGACAGACTAAGTCATGGCTTCATGAGCATGATAATCGTTATAATTGTTATAATGAATCTTTAGAAGTCGCAGGTGGTGTCCCGGTAAACCGTCCAAATGTTCTAGTAAAGAAAATGGATCAGTATGAGATTACAACCCAAGCTGGTATCTTGCATTATAATATGAAATGGTTGGATGATGATAAGGGAAAGCAAAAAAAAGGTGCTTTTTTGAAGTCTATATGGTTGCAAACATGTGCTTATCTTTATACTAATAAGATAAAGCCTACAACGTTGGAGTGGAGTTGTCCTGGTTCGATGATGGAGGCAGACATCAATGAATTGGATAAAATTTACAATAGTCTCTGTAAGTTAACTCCAATAGTTGGTGCTAAGACGACTTTGGCATATCATCAGAATGCTGTTACGGAAGCTGAGGCTGTATGCTCTTATGCTCTCTCGCAGAATTTCGGACTCAATAGCAACAATATGTTCTTGGGTATTGATGTTGGTGGTAGCACCAGTGATATACTTTTGCTTGCCAAGGATTCAGATAATGGAAATAAAGCAACGCTTTATAGAGAAAGTTCTGTTCGTTTAGCAGCAGGAGTATTTTTCAACGCTGTTATTAAGTCAGATACGTTCAGACAGGCATTGTTGTCTTTCCATGAAGGGCATAAGACCAATGTGTATGTGTCGAACATAAAAGAAATATTAACAGAGCCTTCAAAGGCACCGTATTTCTTGAATAGTATCTTTGACCAGTTAAAAACGACAGAAGATTATGAGGAGTTCTATAGCTCGATAGATGTAAATGCAAAATTTGTATTTACGATACCAGCTTATGTAACAGGCATGCTGTTGTACTATTCTGGGATGTTGATTGGTAAAACAATTAAAGCTGAGCATTTGGAACGTGTTTCTAGAGTTGATGTACTATCTTTTGGTAAGGGTGGAAGACTTTTCCACTGGTTGATAAATTCAGCGGGAGTACGTGCAACAAGAGAATACTATGCAGATTGTCTTAATGCAGGTGTCAGATTGGTAGTTGGTAAAGAACTAGATGTTGTTTATCGTGATGAGATATCAGAAGATAACAAAGCTGAAGTTGCCAAAGGACTTTGTGATCCAAAAGAGTTGGAAAAGAAGGCTTTTTCTTCAGAATCTGATATTTGTGGTGAGTCTGGGGTCAAATATATTATGGCTAATGGTGCCCCCAAAGAGCTGCAAGCAGAAGATGAGTTGACTGGGGATTATTTTGCAAATGAAATGAACAATTTTGATTTCTCAGGCATAGAGAATTTCGAGAAGTTTATGAATATCTTCTTGGATTTTGTCAGTGTAAAAACTCATTTGTATCCACAGGCAGATAATGCATTGAGAAACGATTTGGCAGACTTGCCTAATCGTATAGCTAGCTATATTTGTAATAATGATACAGAGTATCGAAAGGCAAGAAATAGTGAGGATGGCAGCTTCCATTATCACCAACCTTTGATTATAGCAGAGGGCGTTTGCTTCTTAGATACTTTAATAAAGAAAGTTTTTGATCAATAAAATGAAGGAACTTACACTATATATAGATAAATGGTACATCATCGGAGCCGTTTGCACCGATGGTGTACCTCGTCTTGTCATCCCTGATAATAAGGAGGACCGTTATTGGCTGTATTTCTATGAGGATACTACCAATAATGAGATAGTGTATGGAAGAGACAATCAATCTCATTATCGCAATAATGAGCCTCATTATTATGGGGATATATTCTCAAAGATGACCCAAAGTGATTCACATTTTTTGTATTACAATAGAAAGCAAGAATTATGTGATATTTTTAAAGCTTCAAGAATTTTAGCTTCTTTGAGAGAGTCTATGGATATGACGGAGACGGAAACGGTTGAAACTTATGTCTCCTTTTCTAAGGATATTAGTGATGATGCTCGTTTCCTGTTTTTGACAAAAGTATTGGGGCAAAACCATTTCTATGTGAAAGAATCTGTTGCTCGTATTGAGCACTTGACATTGGAGCATTCTGTTAGAAACAATAAACTGAAAGATGATGGCTTTATCTTAGTATTGAATGCTTGTAATGAAAATCTTCATGTATCTTTGTTTAAGAAACAAGAAAAAGATTGTGTGCTTCAAAATGAGATGGTTTTAGATGGTTATGGTCGAGATTTGAGAAGTCGAGCATTGTTGGAGAATGTTGTCGGTTGCATCAATCAACGCACCAATTTTTTGTCATCTTCTTTAGATTTTGAAAAAGAATATCAGAGACTGGAACCCCAAATAGATAATTGGCTTGTAAAATTGGATATTGCAAAATATGGACGTCCAATTAGCCTTAATAATATCTCGTTCTCTGGGATGACAAATCAATATACAGTAATGGTCTTGAAGAATGATATTGATTCAAGAACACATATTATTGTTGATGATGTTGTTCATGAAATAGATAGTTTTGTGAAAAAGTCTAAGGTCAACAATAATGAAGTAAAGGGAGTAGTCTTTTTAGGAAATACTTTCACTAATAAGCAGTTCTTGGAATCGATTCGCTCATGTTATATACTAAATGATGAAAATTATCTATTTTATAGAGAAACGGAACTGCCTAATATAATTGGTGTTTATTCCGTTATTGATTGTTCTCAATTTTCTGCGGAGACTAAGGCTGTTATGGCTAATGGTGAGTTGGAGTTGGTTCGTAAGCAAAGGGCTAAAGAGGAAAAGGATCGTATGGACGAAGCTAGGCGGAGAAATCTGGAACAACAGGAAAAAGATAAGGAAGTGCGAGAGGCAGAACTTAGATATAAAGAGGCAATGGATAATGTTGCATCTTTTGAAAGAAAGCAAAATTATGCCCAAATGTTAGATTGGGCAAATATCGCTTTAACGCATCGTTCTGAAGATAAAGAGGCTGTGGCGAAGAAGGAAGAGGCTACTCGTCTTTTGTCTGAGCAGAAAGTGAAGCAACAACAATATAACAGCATAATACAACGTGCTGAGGCTAGTTTTAAGGAGCATGAATACCAAGATGCATTATCCCAAAGTGATGCAGCTCTCAATTTGATGCCTTCTTCAGAACAGGCAAAGATGTTACATGACAAAGCCCGCAAGGCTTTAGATGATATAGCACAAGTTAAAGAGTATTTGACTCGTGCAGATTTGTTCTTGGCTCAAAAATCATATAATGAGGCTTTGGAGGAACTCAGAAAGGTTCTTTCCTTTGATGACAATAATGAAGTGGCATTGCGTAAAACTTCTGAAATCCAAGAGGAATTAAAAAAACAAAATCAAAAAATTGATACTTTAAGACAAATTGTAAATCATCCGAAAGAAAATACTGAGGACTTTGAAAAATCAATAGTAGCTTGTCAAGAGTTATTGAGTATTGATGCCAGTAATCAAAAACAATGGACAGAGTGCTTAGCGCAATTGAAAAATGATAGGATAAAGTTTAACGAAAATGAGCAGTTGTGGAATCTGTTAAATGAACAGATACATAAAGCCCTTTTTGATGAAAATTGGCTTAAAGTTGTAGAGTGTGCAGAAAAGGCATTATCCATAAAAAATGATGATGTCTTAGAAAGTAATATGCAAATAGCAAAAGATAAGTTAATGAAACAGCAGAAAGAAAATAGTTTTAAACAACAAATTAATGAAGTGAAGGCTTTGCTTGTTGATAAAGAATTTGATGAAGCAAAGAAACGGCTATCTGCTATGCAAAAAGAGTTTACTGGGCATTCTGCAGAGATGAAAATATTGTTTAAACAAATTTTCGAGGAAGAAACAGCAATAGATTTCTTAAAGAATAAATCGGAAGAAAACTTTTTTGATTCTTCAATGAAGGAGAAAAAAAGAAGTACTAATATAAATAAGAGAAAAATACTGAACGATGATTTCTTTGGTTCTGATCAACTAGAGAACAAAAATAGAAAATCAAAAGTAACTAAAGATGATTTTGATTTTTAATTGTATAATTTTAAAGGTAATATTATTATGGCAGAAATTACATTGAAAAAGAAAATTACTCTTCGTAAAAAGCAAGAGGAGTGTGCTTTTACTTTCTCTGGTAAATTGAAAGTAAAGTTGTTCTGGAGTTCAGCGACAGATTTGGACTTGTGCTTGTTCTTTAAGAAAAAGGACGGTTCCGTTGGTGGTGTGTTCTCGAATGAATATCGTGGCAAGAAGAGTGACTTAGGATCATTGGATAAGTTCCCTTATATGTTGCATTTAGGCGATAACAAAGAGCCTGCTCCAGGAAATGAAGAGACTGAGCAGATAAATATTGCTAGTCTTGATGAGATTGAACAGGCTTTTGTTTGCATTGTCAACTATGATGCGGCTATTGAGGGAGAGGACATTACTTATGCAGATGAAGGTGGTCGAGTTGAGCTACAGAGTGACTCAGGTGACTATTTGGAAGTATTGGCTGATTCCAAAGAAGAGGGCCATGTCTATTGTGTTTGTTCAATAAAGAACAATGATGGTCAATACGCTTTGAAGAATGAGAGCCGTGTCATGGAATTAGGAACTGCTTTTGAGGAAATTCCAGGTTTCTCTTTGATTTGTAATTCTTAAAAGAATATGGTTGAACTAAAAAGAAAGGTAACTCTTAAAACAAAAAACTCTTCGATAGAGGAGAATGAGGAACCTATAGGTCAAAATCCAATACCTACGAACAGTCGTAAAAAACTGATAGTAGGTTTGGCTGCATTAATAGTTGTAGTCATAGCTGGATTTGTGCTTTTTGGCAATAACCAGTCTACAGGAAAATCTGATGCTATTGTCACAGACTCTTTGACAAAAGATTCAGTTCAAAAGGATTCAACTTTAGCCGATTCTCTCAAAAAAGAGAATTCAAGTGTTGTTTCTAATGAAGAATCTAACAATAAAGGAACTGAAGACATAAAAGACGAAATGCAATCTAAGGCATCCGTACCTGTTGATACAAATGTAAAGTCACAGCAAGAGTCTAATACTGATAGTTCTTCAATGGGTTCTGTTGAGGATAAGGCTAAGCAAGTGATTCGAGGTATCTACGGAAATGGTTCTGTTAGAAAGCAGAAGTTAGGTAATGATTATGCAGAGATCCAAGGAAAGGTAAATGAAATGTACCGTAATGGTCTTGTACACTAAATTGGATCAGATTTTTTAATTAGGGCAGATGGTTAGACTATATAACCACCTGCCCATAATTTAAACGACTATGATACTATATATAGTATTGGCAATTGTGCTGTGGTTTGTTGCCCCTCTTTTTATTGATGGACATGTTAAAAACAATAATGATCGTAAGGCTTTGCGTTTGTTAAGTCGTATCATTGCTGTGTTAATGTTTGTCTTAATGATTTATCGAGAATTTTTATAATATTAATAGTATGAAAAAACTATACTACTTTTTGTTTCTTGTAATATTTTTATCTTCCTGTTCTCAGCTCGGAAGAGATAAGCAAGGGGATAATAAAAGATTATCTCCAGAACAGGAGGCTTTAATGTCTCAGGGTTGGGAGTTAGATACTCCAGAAGGTGGTGAATTTGATGAGTTCATGGGAGTAAAGCCAATTTATGGGTTGCAGGACAACTATTTTGATGTTACTGTAGGCACAGGGTTTAGTGTGGCAATCAAGATCATGAGTTTGAAAGAGCATAAATGTATTCGTTATGCTTTTGTTCCAGAAGGTCAAACAATTACGATAAATGAAATTCCGCAAGGTAAATACTATCTAAAGTTGGCTTATGGAAATGATTGGATGGTTAAAAAGTATAGCAATCATGTCAATGGAAAATTCACAAAGAACGCTTTTTATGAAAAAAGTGCTAATATTTTTGATTTTGGAATGAAAAATTCCTTATCTATTGTGAATTATCAATTAGAAATAAATGTAGCAAATGGTTCAGCAAAAAATAATTTTCAAACTATTACTATAAATGAACAAGATTTTGAAAAGAATTAAGTCTATGTTAATAAACAAACTACATAGAGTCTGTTATGAAAGTAAAGATTCGCCAACTGCTGATTCTTTTGCTGATGACATGAAAAACTTTACAGAGGCTTTTGGTCATTTGGATATTCATGACAATATGATTGAACTTGCTCTTATTTGGACAGGAGATGGCAGGGTTGATGATTTAGATTTGGCAGCATTAGTCTTAAATAATGAAAGAAAGATTTCCATTGACTCTGATTTTGTCTATTTTAATTCAAAATATAGGGTTAAAACTGTTGGAGCAATACCGATTTTTTTTAAAGAAGCAAATATCTATAGTTTTTCTCCTTCTAATAAAGAGGGTTCTGTAGTCTTGGATGGGGAATTTTCATTATATTTGGAAGAGCAGGGTGATGGAAATTGTGAATCAGTCTATGTTGATTTGGGTAAACTTGATACAGAAAAAGTTTCGTCTATAGTCTTTTGTGTTTGTAACTATTCAAAGGAATTTGCTTTTAAATATTTAGAAAGTCTAACTGTTTGCATTTATTCTGGAAGAACAAAAAAAGTTTTGCAAAAATATTTCGTTCCAAACTTCCCGAAGCATACTAAAGAAGATGTTCTTTGTTTAGGTTCTTTGGAATACAGTAGAGAAAATAAAAATTGGATTTTTAATCCATCATTAGTGTTGATGTTTGGCTGGTGGAATAAAGTATTAGAAAAATATACCTAATTAGTTGGCATTATGAAACAATCAGAACGAGCAAGTATAATGAGAGTCATCTCTGATTTAATAGAGGCAGATGGCATAATTGATACAAGAGAGATTACCTTTCTTGAAACTTTGCGTGCAAAATATTCAATAAAGACAGAGGATGAAATTTTGGCTACCTCAATGACTTTTGCTGACTCTTTAAACATTCTTTTGAAAGCTGACGAAAAACTTAAAAATGATCTGATAGGTGATTTTAATCTGGTTGCCATGTCTGATAATTTTTGTGCTAGAGAGGAAGCGTTGCTTATTCTTGCTCTTCGCTGTTGTCTTACTATAAATGTTGAAGGTGCTTCTGTTATTTCTATGGATACTTCCGAAATAAAGTTTGAAGGTACCCAAATTTTATATGTAGAAAGTGAATATGATAATGAAATTAATGCTCAAATACGAGAGCATTATAGGGAAATTTGTGCTGAGATTCGATTGGCAGGTTTCGACTTTGTGTATCTGCCAAAAATAGCTGAGCACTATAAAAGTATTTCAGAAGAAAACTTATATCAAATAGCTGATTTCTTATATCCTAAAGTGAGTCATGAACGTTTGAAGGTTATAATCTCTCAGTTATGTAATTTATCTACTGAGAGTTTTTGCAAAGATCAGTTGGCTGCAAAATTGAATGTCAGTGAGTTCGGAATGATAAGTTCTTCTTTCATGATTAAAATAGGAGACTCGTTAGTAAATGACAAGGTGGTCTCTAATTTCTTGGTTATAGAGATTGAAAATGATATTCTTAAAACAATACGCTATATATTGGATCTATTTGCGGAAAGTTACCATAACCTTCGTCTCAATTATTTGAAGGAAGAGTCCGGACGTTTTATTTTCCGTGGATTTTATAAACAAATCTTTGATATTCTTATGCTTCGAAAAGGAGTAAAGAGTTCTGTTGTGATTGATACAGTTAGGGAGCAAATTTATTTTCCTGAGGCAGATGTAAAGTTAGAGAAAATTCATAGGAGAGAGAAAGCTCTGTATGCTTTGTTCCTTTTGGAGTCTATTAGTGGAGGCATTAATTTTAACAAACCGTCAAATACAAAACAGCTTGAAAAGTATGAGAGTCGAATGAACTCAATCTTAAAGAAATATCAAGTTATATATAAGAAATTTGGTGGAGCGAAAGAGAAAGCTCCAAACATCTTGGATTATGCTACTCGTGCACCGATGATTGCATTATTGAAAAAGCAGATATTGAATTTAGGAGATATATTGTTCCATGCGGAGGATTATATTATACAACGCAATGCCTTTGGTAACTATGGTGTAAGAATATCTACCAATTTAATGGTTTGTCGAAAAGGACTTGATGATAGTTTAGAGCCGTTGATAGAATCCAAGGAATGGTTAGCTATATCAGCTTTGTAAGCTATTATAACCTTGCAACTTAATACAAGTATATTGAAGTGTATTATGATTGTAACGTTTGGGATTCTCTGTCTTGTTGAAAGAAAAGCAATATCTTTGCACCAGAAAATAAAAATAATAACAATTAAAAAAGTAATAATTATGAAAAAGATTATTTTAGCTTTGGTTGCAATGGTTGCAACATCAACCATTTCTTTCGGTCAGTCTTTCAACGACAATAGTCGTAGAAACACAACTTCATCATACGGCTATGGCGTAAATACGAACACTACGACTGTAAGTGGTTATACTCGTAGTAATGGTACATATGTGAATGGTTATACCCGTACTCAGCGTAATAGTACAAACCATGATAACTATTCTACATCAGGTAACTACAACCCATATACAGGCACTACGGGAAGTCGAGCAAGAGATTACTCCATTCAGTCTTATAACTATGGTTCTGGATATACCATTCAAACAGGTAGTCGTGGCGGACAGTATTATGTGAACAGTCGTGGTAATAAGGTATATGTGCCAAAGAGATATTAAACTTGTTCAATGATAAAAACAAAAAACAATGAATATGACTATAGTAATAATTTCGGCTGTTGCTTTATTCTTGATAGTGCTGTTTTTGTATTTTGTGCCTGTCTTTTTATGGTTTTCCGCTCTCGTATCTGGAGTGAAAGTGTCATTGCTACAGTTGGTTCTAATGCGTATAAGAAATGTACCACCAAAAACAATAGTTGATTGTATGATAACGGCAACTAAAGCAGGATTAGTAAATATTTCAAGAGACGATTTGGAATCTTTGTATATGAGTGGTGGACATGTATCAAATGTGGTTCGTGCAATGGTTTCTGCTACAAAGGCTAAAATTCCGATGACTTACGAACAAGCTGCAGCAATAGATTTAGCAGGTCGTGATGTGTTGGATGCGGTTAAAACAAGTGTGAATCCCAAAGTTATAGATACTCCAGCTGTTGAGGCTGTTGCAAAAGATGGCATTCAAGTAATTGTAAAGGCTCGTATAACAGTGCGCTCGGATATTAATAAACTAGTGGGAGGAGCTGGTGAAGAAACTGTCCTCGCTAGAGTTGGGGAATGCATTGTTACAAGTATAGGATCTGCTGATACTCATGAGGAGGTGATGGAAAATCCTGACAATATATCTAAACTTGTTATGGAAAAAGGACTTGATAGTGGAACGGCCTATGAAATTCTTTCTGTTGATATTGCAGATGTTGATTTGGGCAAAAACGTGGGAGCAGGATTGCAAATCGAGAGAGCAAATGCAGATAGAAATATTGCTCAAGCAAAAGCTGAAGAACGTCGAGCAATGGCTATTGCGGAAGAACAAGAAATGAAAGCTAATAAGATAAAAGCCGAAGCGGAAGTCGTTCTTTCTGAAGCAAAAGTTCCGATTGCATTAGCTAAGGCGTTGGAATCTGGTAACATGGGGTTCTTGGATTATTATAGATTAAAGAATCTTCAAGCAGATTCAGCTATGAGAGAAGGCCTGGCTAATGATAGTGGAGATAATATGGTTAAACCTGTTTTAAATGTAGATAACAATTCCGATAAATTCTTTAAATAAGATGAATAGAACATTTTGGTATTTAATAGCATTACTGCTGTCTTTTTGTGTAGACAGTTTTGGCTTTACTAAATATGTTACTCATAACCTCAATTTACGATATGAACCAAATGCACATTCATATGTTCTAACCGTAATTCCTAAGGGGACGGCGGTAACAATAGAGGAAGACTGTAAGTGTTTGTGGGTTCCAGTTGAGTATAATGGATATGTTGGTTTCGTTTCAACAAAATATTTATCAAAGAATCCTGTCTCTCACCATTTTAAGTCGAATATCTCTAAACGTTCAAAATATAAAACTCCTTACAGAGTAAATTCAAATAGAGTTCGATTTTATACAAATGTATACGGTAATTGTGTACAGTCACCAACAACTTATAGTTCGAAGCCCGTTGGAGCTACAGCTCTTTGTCGAGATGGAACATACAGCTTTAGTCAAAACCGAAGAGGTACCTGTTCGCATCATGGTGGGGTAGCGAGATGGTTTTGATGTTTTTGGAAAAGTAATATAAAATCAAAGAAAATAATATGATAGAATTTCTAATAACCTGAGTTCGGGATAAGATTATGTCATAAGGTCTATGGCACAACAAGACACGA
>OIYP01000511.1_pt1 | contig 25039 bp, 19 predicted proteins | sample 1588261 | NCBI WGS metagenome assembly OIYP01 (sample SAMN03283293) | human gut metagenome | biome: human-associated habitat; material: feces | host: Homo sapiens | place: Peru | collected 2012
CGTGCAACCTGCCCGCCTCCGCCTCGTCGCGCATTGCGACGGCGGAGACGCCGGTTCCGTACTATGTCTGGCTGGCCACCTCGGGCGCTGTCAAGGGCGGCTATCGCCTGACATCGACAGACTGCGCCGACTATGACAACACGTCGAAGGCACCGCGCGGCCTCAACAAGGATGGCGCCTCGTCCAACGTCATTGCCTACACCGCCGGCCTGACGAACAAGAACTCCTACTGGACGCTGACAGAGACGGCGGACGGCTATGACCTGCGCCCCTTCGAGTTCTCGTCAGCCCTGGGCAGGCCGGAGACGGTCTACAGCATCGGGCAGAGCGGCAGTGGCGCTGTCCTGACCATGGCCGCCGACGGCACCCTCACATGGGCCGCGGTCACACAGGGCGATGACCAAACATGGTACTTCGTCGGGACGGGCAACCGCCAGAACGGCGGCTTTCTCATTGCCAACGTCGGTACGGGCCGCACCGTCAACCTGTCTGGGGAGACGGAGACACGCTGGACTGTTGCCGAGGCGGGCGACGGCACCTATGCGTTCCGCCCCTATGCCACGAAGGACGATGCCAGTACATCGCTCACTGTCGGCGGTATCGCGGCCATGACGCTGATCCGTGCCCACGGCGCCTATGCCCGCTCGGCGCAGATCTACGACTTGCCCTGCGGAACGCTCGGCGCGGTCTATGTCAGCAGTGCCGCCATCAGCGGGCCCGCAGCCACCCGCGACATGGCCTATCCGCTGCCGACGGTCAGCGGCACAGCCATCACAGCCGGCAAGGCCCAGAAACCGGCGTCGTGGTTCACCCTCTACACCACCGACAAGGCGGTGCTCACCACTGATGGCGACTTCGAGCTCCAGGTGGGGCTGAGCGGCGCCATCGCTGAGGGCATGACGCTGACGGCCTATATGGACTGGGACGCCGACGGTGTCTTCGAGGCCTCACAGCCGCTGGCAGTCGCCAGTGCCACCGGACTGGCGGCCACCATCCACGTGCCGGCCGACGCCGCCATCGGCGAGACACGCCTGCGTCTGCGCCTGACGGACAACGGCCTGACCGGCGCGGACGACGAAGTGACGGGCCAGGTGGTGGACTTCGTGGTCAGTGTGGCCGCGCCAGAGGCTGAGATGATCAGCGTCACGAGTAGCGATACGCTCCGCGGCACGGTGGCCATCTCATCGCTCACCGACGAGGCGGTCAGCGTCACGGCAACACCGCGCGGCAACGCCGCCTTCGTCTGCTGGAAGGATGGCCGCAAGGTCGTCTCGACCAAGGCGTCTTACACCCAGAAACGTACTGGGCTCACGGTGCTTGTGGCCTATTTCACCCCTAACACCGATGAGGCCGCGACGGCTATCGACCGCGTGGCTGCCCCGTTGGGTGACATCAACTTGAAAGTGAGCCTGGGCGACGACCGCTCGCACCTCAGTGTCGCTGCCAACTGCGCCATCAGCCGCGTCACTCTGCTCCGTGCTGACGGCAAGTGCCTGGCTACGGCCAAAGGCGCTACGCTCAATTGCCACCGCCTGGCCGCAGGCACCTATCTCGTCCATGTGGCGACCGCCTGCGGTGAAGCCGCCGTCAAGTTGCTCGTCGACCGGCGCTGACGGCTTCTCCATTGTCTCCAATCATCCCGACAACAAAACATTCATACTTCAATATCCATGAACCACCCCTACCGCCTCATTGCCATCGGGATCGGCGCGTCCGCCGCCTTGGCCGCCGGCGCACAGTCCAAGCCCAATATCATCTATATCATGTGCGACGATATGGGCTATGGCGATCTGGCTTGCTATGGCCAGCAATACATCGCCACACCCAACATCGACCGCCTGGCCGCGCAGGGCATGCGCTTCACGCAGGCCTATGCCGGCAGCCCCGTGTCGGCCCCTTCGCGCGCCACATTCATGACCGGACAGCACACCGGGCACACCCACGTGAGGGCCAACAAGGAGTACTGGAGCTACGACAAGACGGTCAAGTATGGCAACAACACCGACTTCGCCGTGGCTGGCCAGGAGCCCTATGACACCGACCATGTCATCATTCCCGAAATCCTGAAAGACAACGGCTACACGACGGGCATGTTCGGCAAGTGGGCCGGCGGCTACGAGGGTTCGGCGTCGACGCCCGACAAGCGCGGCATCGACGAGTACTACGGTTTCATCTGCCAATTTCAGGCCCACCTCTACTTCCCCAACTTCCTCAACGCCTACAGCCGCTCGGCCGGCGACAAGGCTGTGCGGCGCGAGGTGCTGGAAGAGAATATCGCCTTCCCGATGTACGGTGATGACTACAAGAAGCGCCCGCAGTACTCGGCCGACCTCATTCACCGCCGGGCGCTCGACTGGCTCGACAAGCAGACGCCGGACCAGCCCTTCCTCGGCATCTTCACCTACACCCTGCCACACGCCGAACTGGCACAGCCGGAAGACTCTATCCTGCTGGCCTACAAGGGACACTTCTGTCAGGAGAAGACCTACGGCGGCTCGGAGGGCTCGCGCTATAACCCGACGCAGTACGGCCATGCCGAGTTTGCCGCGATGATCACCCGCCTCGACACGCAGGTGGGCGAAATCATGGCCAAACTGGAAGAGAAGGGACTGGCCGACAACACCGTGCTCATCTTCACCTCGGACAACGGCCCTCATGAGGAAGGTGGCGCCGACCCCGACTTCTTCAACCGCGACGGCCTGCTGCAAGGCAAGAAGCGCAGCACCTATGAGGGCGGCATCCGCGTTCCGTTCATCGTGCGCTGGCCGGGCAAGGTCAAGGCCGGCACGGTCAACGACCACCAGCTGGCCTTCTACGACATCATGCCGACGTTCTGCGACATCGCGGGCATCGACAACTATGTGGAGCGCTACACCAACAAGAAACTGGCCAACGACTACTTCGACGGTATCTCCTTCTATCCCACGCTGACGGGTGAAGGCAAGCAGGAGGAACACCCCCATCTCTACTGGGAGTTCTCGGAGACGGACATGATGGCCGTCCGCATGGGCAACTGGAAAATGGTGGTTAACCGCGGCAACTGCCTCCTCTTCGACCTGGCGACCGACCTGCACGAGGACAACAACGTCGCCGCGAAGTATCCCGACGTCGTGAAGCAAATGAAGGACATCATTCGCAGCGAGCACGTCGAGAGTGCTCTCTTCAAGGTTACACTGCCGCAGTGACAGGGGCTCTTCGCTGACTGACACCGTAGCATTACAGAAAACGCGTTCGACAACGGAATGAAAATTGTAAATTTAGGCGTTGGCCCATCGGTGGTCAACTGCTACATGGCGCAACTGCGCGACGTGGACTATCAGAAAAACCGTGCCCTCTTCCGTGGCAACATGAGGCGCATCGGGCATGCCATGGCCTACGAACTGAGCCGTACGTTCACCTATACCTCTAAGACGGTGACGACACCGCTGGGGACGAAGACGGTAGAGACGTATGACGACCGCATTGTGGTGGGCACGGTGCTGCGCGCCGGACTGGCTTTCCACGAAGGCTTTCTCGACGTATTCGACCAGGCCGACGCCGGTTTCGTGGCGGCCTACCGCGAGGAGGGTCGCAAGGACGATATCCGCATCCATTTGGAATACATGGCGGCGCCGCGCCTCGACGGGAGCACCTTCCTGCTCGTCGACCCCATGCTGGCCACCGGCGGCAGTCTGGAGCTGGCCTGGCGCACCTTCCTCCGTCTGGGGACGCCGCAGCGCTTGCACATCTGCTGCGTCATCGCGGCGCAGGAAGGCATCGACCACCTGAGCCGCCTCTTCCCTGATGACGATGTGACGCTTTGGGTGGCCGCCGTGGACGACAGCCTGAACGATGCTGCCTATATCGTGCCCGGCTTGGGCGATGCGGGCGACCTCTCATTCGGCGAGAAGATCTCCTTCTGATACAGTGTGGCGCATGGCCATTTAGCCGGATACAGCACACAAGATATGACAGACCGGATTGCCACCTGACGCGAAAGCGTCGGCGGCAAGCCGGTCTGTCTTGTTCATGGCCTGCGGCTACAGTCCAGCGGCCCCGTGCGGGCCCGTCGGGTTTCAGCAGTCGGGATCCGGTGTGATGAGCTTGTAGCCCTTGCCGTGGATGTTGATGATTTCCACGTTCTCATCGCCCTTGAGGTGCTTGCGCAGCTTGGTGATGTAGACGTCCATGGAGCGGGCGTTGAAGTAGTTGTCATCGATCCAGATGGTCTTCAGGGCGAAGTCGCGCTGGAGAATCTCGTTGGCGTGTGCGCAGAGGAGGCTGAGGAGCTCGCTCTCCTTGGTGGTCAGCTTGGTGGTGACGTCGCCGCGGGTGAGGAGCTGCTTCTGCGTGTCGAAGGTGAAGGAGCCGATCTTGTAGAAGGTGCGGTCACGGTTCTTCTTGCCGCGGACGCGACGCAGGATGGCTTCGATGCGGAAGGTGAGCTCTTCCATGGAGAAAGGCTTGGTCAGGTAGTCGTCAGCACCGATCTTGAAGCCTTCGAGGATGTCTTCCTTGAGGGTCTTGGCGGTCAGGAAGATGATGGGCACTTCCTGATTGCTCTGGCGGATGTCCTTGGCTAGGCTGAAGCCGTCCTTCTTCGGCATCATGACGTCGAAGACACAGAGGTCGAACTTGTCCTTGAGGAAGGCCTTGTAGCCGGCCTCGCCGTCGGTGCAGAGTTCAGTGTCGTAGCCCTTGGCCTGGAGGTATTCGCGCAAGAGCATGCCGAGGTTCTCGTCGTCCTCACAGAGGAGGATCTTCATTTTTTCATTGTTCATTTGGCTTCGTTTTTTAATATTGGTAGAGTGATTATGAATTTCGTGCCTTTGCCATATTCGCTCTCGGCGGTGATGGTGCCGTCGAGGTTGGCGATGACGTTCTTGACGTAGGCCAGACCGAGGCCGAACCCTTTGACGTCATGGCGGTTACCGGTGTGAACGCGGTAGAATTTCTCAAAGATCTTCTTGAGGTCTTCCTTCTTGATGCCGATACCGTTGTCGGCGATGGTGATGACGATCTTGCCGTCGCGGTTGCCGGTGGAGACTTTGAGGTGCAGGTTCTCGTCGGGCTTCTTGTACTTCATGGCGTTGTCCATGAGGTTGAAGATGACGTTGGTGAAGTGCATCTCGTCGACGAATACGCTGGCGTCGGCGGCGCGGAGGTCAGCGTCGATGGTACCGCCAGAGCTCTCCACCTTGAGGCGGAAGGTGTTGACCACGTCGGCGATGAGCGTGTTGGCGTCCACCTCCCGTTTCTTGAAGGTGGCGGCCTTCTTGTCGAACATGCTCATTTGCAGTACTTTCTCCACTTGGAACCGGAGACGCTTGGTCTCGTCGTTGATGATGCCGCTGATGTGCTTGAACATCGGCTCACTCTTGGCCACGGCGGGGTCACTGAGCATTTGCGCGGCGAGTGAGATGGTCGATATCGGAGTCTTGAACTCGTGGGTCATGTTGTTGATGAAGTCGTTCTTGATCTCCGAGAGGCGCTTCTGGCGGAATATCGTGTAGATGGTGAAGATGAAGATGATGAGCACGATCAGGGTGAAGATGATGGCCGGTATCATGAAGCGCACGCTGTAGAAGATATACTTCTGCATCTCGGGAAAGTGGACGTAGACGATGCCCATCTGTGCCCGCGGGTCGTTGGGGAAGAGCTCCTGCCGGTAGGCGCCGTCCTCGCCGACAGGGTCATAGTCCTGGCAGCGGTAGATTTCGCGGCCGTCTGAGGTGGTGACGCGGAAGTGGTAGGCCAGGTCGATGCCGTTCTTGCTCAGTTCCTGCTTCAGGGTGCTGTCGAGCTCGCGGAAGTCGAGCCGCTGGGCGAGCGGCTTCTCCGAGGGCTTGTAGAGGATGGTGAGCATCTCCTCCATGAGCTTCTTTTTCTGGTAGTAGAACTCCATGGTGTCGCGCAGCACGTCGCTGACGCCGGTGCTCTCGCCACCCGCGTCGATGTCGCCGGCGCGGCGGGCGCTCGACAGGCCGAGCGCGGCGGCGGCGGAGTCGGCGGCGTTGCTCTGCGTGCGCGTGGCCATCTCCTTGTCCAGGCGTGCCTGCGTCTCGTAGAGTTCCAAGTCTTGCGCCGTCTGGTTCAGACTGCGGTTGACGGCTTCGACAAACTGCTCCTTGCGCATGTCATAGACGCTCTCGAAGTAGCTGAACTGCAAGTAGAGGAGCGTCAGTAGCGAGACGCCCATCACGCAGGCGATGATCCATATTGTCGATTTCTTCATGTCGCAAAGTTAGAAAAGCCTGAGTATCTGAAAAAGCCTTAGAGGGATTTTTCTTAAATTTGTTATACGATTTAACCTAATAAGCAGATTAAGGTACCGATTCGATATGTAAACATGGCTTGATTTGCCTCTCCGACTTCGATTTTCCACACTTGGCGGGGTGCGTGGCAGGCCCCGTCAGTGGTTTGTCCAGTGGCAGATGCTGACGCCGAAACAGGTCTCGGCGCGGCGCACCGCGCCGACCGGCATGCGCGGGCCGGGGACGCCGCTGCCGAGGGCGGTGGTGGAGAGCTCCTCATAGGCTTCGTCCCACAGGCCGCGGTCGATGAACGCCTGTAGCGTCTGTGCGCCGCCTTCGACGAGGAGCGACTGTGCGCCACTGTCGTGGAGCGCTTCCAGCAGCGTGTCGATGTCAGCGAAGGCGGTGAAGCCGGGGGGCAGTTCGCCCTCCGCTACGCTGCCCAGAACGAGGCGCCGTGGCGAGGTGCCGGCCCAGTGGCGCACGGTCAGCGCGGGGCTGTCGAGGCGCAGCGTGCTGTGCCCGACGAGGATGGCCTGGTGCTCGGCGCGCAGGCGGTGTACGCGGAGCAGGCTGGCGGCGGTCGAGAGACGTGCCGGAGCCTGTCCGTCGCCGGCCTCACGCCAAGCGTCGATGAAACCGTCCGCTGAGACGGCCCATTTGAGGGTAATGTAAGGTCGGTGGGCAGTCTGGCAGACGATGAAGCGGCGGTTGAGCTGCTGGCATTCGGCTTCGAGTACGCCGACCGTCACACTGATGCCGGCGCGGCGCAGAATGTCGATGCCCCGGCCACTGACGCGGGCGAAAGGGTCGACGCAGCCGACGACGACGCGCGGAATGCCCGTACGGACGATGAGCTCGGCGCAGGGCGGCGTGCGGCCATAGTGGGCGCAGGGCTCCAGACTGACGTAGATGGTGCTCTCGCGCAGCAGCGGACGGTCTGCCGGCCGCACCGCGCCGATGGCGTTGACCTCGGCATGGGCCTTGCCGCACCGGGCGTGGTAGCCTTCGCCGATGATGCGGTCGCGGCAGACGATGACAGCGCCTACCATCGGGTTGGGCGGGGCACCGAGGTGGCCGTTGCGGGCCAGTTGCAGGCAGCGCCGCATCCATTTCTCATCTTCGGCTTCAGCGCCTGACTGCTGTGCGGGGGGATTTTCGTAATTTTGCATGACTATGAACCAGCTATATGATGAACTGCGCCGCGTCTTGCTGCCGGCCTACGGCGCGGCGGAGGCGCGCGCCATCGCCCTGCTGCTGCTCGAGAAGGCCTATGGCCTCACGCCGACGGACGTCTATATGGGCAAAGGTAAGCATTTTTCCGAAGCCGGGCAGGCGGCGTGGGAGAATATCTTGCGCCGCCTCGCTGCCGGCGAGCCCGTGCAGTATGTCCTCGGTGAGGCCGACTTCTGTGGGCACAGCTACCGCGTCACGCCCGACACGCTGATTCCCCGTCCGGAGACGGAGGAGCTCGTCCAGACGGTCGTCGGCGACTTGGCGGCGCGCGGCTTGGAACGGGCTCCGCTCTGCGTGCTCGACGGGGGCACCGGCTCGGGGTGCATCGCCATCGAACTGGCGCTGCGGTTGCCCAGAGCCGATGTCGAGGCCTGGGACATCGCTGCGCCGACACTCGGTGTGGCCCGCGACAACGCCCGACGACTCGGCGCCCGGGTGCGCTTCGCGGAGCGCGATTTGCTCGCCGCGCCGCCGGCCGGCTGCCACTACGACGTCATCGTCAGCAACCCGCCCTACATTGCTGAGGCCGAGCGGGCGGCCATGGCCCCGCACGTCGTTGCCCACGAGCCCGGTCGGGCGCTCTTCGTGCCCGACGCCGACCCGCTGTGCTTCTATCGGGCACTGGCCCGCCTGGCCGTGGCCACACTGGTTGGCGACGGCCTGCTGGCGGTGGAGATCAACCAGGCCTATGGTGCCGCCGTGGTGGCGCTCTTCACTGCTGCAGGCCTGCGTGGCGCGGCGGTTCGGCGCGACCGGTTCGGCAACGACCGTATTGTGACAGCCCGCCGGAGCTGAGGCTGCCGCTGCTTTCTTAGTTTTGGAGCGTGCGCCATACTATGGAAATGTTGCGTTTCCATTTGGACACCTCGCAATCTTAATCGTACCTGTTTTGGTTGACAAAGCACCGAAACATTGGAAAATATCAACTTTAACATGAGAAAAATATTCGACTTCGAGTTGACATAGAGATATTTTTCGTACCTTTGTCAACAAATCAACCTCAATAACTATGATTCCAAATGTAGAAGTATTCGCACAGCGATTAAAACAAGCTAGACTCCTCAAAAAAATGTCGATGGATCAACTCGTAAATCTTATAGGGGGAATGGTTTCGAAACAAGCCATTTCTAAGTATGAATCTGCAAAGATGCAACCCAATAGTAGCGTCCTTGTTGCTTTGGCTACTGCACTGGATGTAGACTTGGACTACTTCTATCGCCCTTTCACTTTCGACTTGAATCAGTTTGAAGTCTCTTTTCGCAAGAAATCAAATACTACGGCCAAGGATGTGAACGCACTCAAGGTAAAGATTCAAGACCAGATAGAGCGTTATTTGGAGGTAGAGGAGATTCTTGGTAAAGATGAACATGAAGAAATTGAGTCCATTGGATCTACTTTGTCCTCAAAAGAAGAAATGCGCAAGTTGGCCATGGATATAAGACAGTCATGGAATCTTGGCCGTGATGCAATTGCAAATGTCCAAGACAGCTTAGAGGCACATGGCATAAAAATCATTTCTACCGAAGCTCCAGAAAACTTTGATGGTGTAAGCGGAGTGGTGAACGGACAGGAGTATATAATTGTTCTGAATAGTAACCGTGACCACATTGAGCGCAGACGTTTTACGGCTCTGCATGAATTAGGTCACCTATTATACAATAAGAGATTTTCTGGGGAATTAACTCCGCGTGAAAAAGAGAAACTATGCGACGCATTTGCCAGCGAAATGCTATTACCGTCATCAACGTTACAGAGCATTTTCAAGCCAGGTGAGAAGATTTCTACATCTGAGCTGAAACAACTGCAGATGATGTATGGTATCTCTATAGATGCAATTATGCATAAACTGAAGTATTTGGGTATTGTTAGCGAGAACAAGTATAAAAGCTATTGTATTCGCAAAAATCGAGATGCTTCATTGAAAAAGTTTGTGGAGACCTCACGCTATCAAGAGACTATGACGAATAAATACGAAACATTGGTCTATGCGGCTGTTGCAAAAGATTTGATAAGTACGTCCAAGGCGGCATCACTTCTACATGCTTCCATTGGCACTGTTCGTAAACACTTAAACGTCATCTAATGCAGGCGATTGTAGTTAATGACGCCAACATATTCATAGACCTGCTCGATATAGGTATCTTGAATCATTTCTTCCAGTTATCCTGGGAGGTTCATATTACAGACTTTGTGATGTTTGAGTTAAGTCGCGAAAATCAACGGGATGCAGTCGAAATCTATCTGGGTAACAAACTCCATGTTGCATCTTTTGAGAAGGGTGAACTATGCGAGATTCTCGGTCTGCAAAAAGTTAATGAGAACAATACAAAACTATCATTGGCTGACTGTTCTGGTTGGTACTATGCCAAGCGCAAAGGGTATATACTGTTGACGGGAGATGGAAAGCTAAGCTCTTCCCCTGTGAAAGATGAAGTTGAAGTTAGAAGCATTCTTTATGTTTTTGATAAACTGGTTAAAGAAACCATTCTCGCACCAGAAGTCACAGCCAAAAAGTTGAAGCAATTACAAATAATGAATCCACGTCTTCCTAAAGATGAGGTTGAAAAACGAACTAAATCTTGGGGAGGCACAACAAAAAGAAAGGAGGACACCAATGAATAATAGGGTGTAAAGAATCCTCATGCTATTGGCGTAACATGAGGATTCATAAGGCTTGCATTATGTCGATTTCAAAGCCTTAGCCCCAAAGCTCGAGAGTAACGCTCGGAAATTCCTGCAAAAGTACAAACTTTTGGCTTGACATATGTATTATTCCCGAAAAATCGATTTTTTGCATTAGACCTTAATTCATAGTGGTCTAAAGAATAACTTTAAATGATAGAAGAGCGCTATGCTATACAATGATACATTATTTAAGGCGAAGGATATGTACATACTATCCTGTACCCCCACAGGCAAACTTCATGCACACGAAAGTTTGTCATACAACATGCGGCGTATGATGGAATACAACAACATGCATCTTATGGATGGAATGGAGTTCAGCGATGTCAATGAATTCCCTATATTGAAGGCTTATGAAGGGCCGGTGAATTTTGATTTCCATCCGTTTCCAGAGCATAACAAGCTTGATGGAAAAGGGCAAGCTATTCATTTCTTTGCTGATGACTACAAGTTTGCCGCTGCTTGCGATAAGAGGCTTGAAGCAACAACTTACAAGCTAGCAAAATTTGATTGCGTGTTTACGCCAGATTACTCCTTCCATGTTGATGTGCCTTCACACATCAACAAGCATAGCGTCTATCTATCACGGTTTGCTGGAGCTCATTGGCAGAACTGCGGATTCAATGTGATCCCAACAGCTAGTTGGGGTAATGCAGACTCCTTTGAATACTGCTTTGAAGGACTCCCTGCAAATAGCATTATTGGCGTTTGCGGCGTTGGTACACGGTGGAGCGGATCTGCATGTCTCTTGTGGCAGTATGCCATGCGTACTCTTGAAGAGAGACTAACTCCATCATTAGTTATCGTTTATGGTGTGGAGGCTGACATCCCAGGGTTCCAAACGCCTATCATCTATATCGAAGATCAAATCTCTAAATTCTTCAGAAAATGAAACAGATAGATATGAATGTGGTCGAGAATACTTTATGGCCAGAGGATGAAGCACTCTTTCGGAGAATGGACAACAACTACATCAGCGAGAATGAGCGCCTGTTTTTCGAAACTATACGTGAGAAGATGTTGACAGAGCTAGCTCCTTGTTCAGAACTGCTTCTTTCAGAAGCCTCTAATACAGAAGAAGTATATTTCTTGCGTACTCAATACGATGAGTTCATCGTCGGCCAAGGTAAAGGAGAAAACAGAAAGGACGAGGTGCATACCATGAACCTCTCAGAAGCTCTCAACATCGATATGAAAGCAAAAGGCTTTTTGCCTAATGCCATTTCATTCTTCGAATGGTTGAGAAAGGTGGATTACCATGGAGTCCAGTATAATCATAATTACGCATATTTATAAGCTATGGGAAATCAAAGATCGAGAGTAAGAGGCCGAAACGATTTGTATTCGTATCTCTATGCGTCACTATCTGCTCGCGTTACAATTAATGGTGTTACTGGCAGAATGATAGCTGACAAGAGCGGTGTAAACGTGGAGCACCCACATTTGCCTGCCTATGCAAAGAAAAGCGACATCTACTTCTATCCAGGCAAAGACGGACACGCAACGCAGGCCAAACTATATGGTGCGGACAAGAAAATGCAGCTTGACTTCGATTGGAATCATACTCATAAAAACAAAGATCGTAACGGTACCGTCACTGATATCTTTCAAGAGGGCGTCATCCATGTCCAAGAATATGTATCTATAAGATACAAAGACCCCAAAGATAAAAGATGGAAAGACCGCTTTAAGCGTAAGTCAAATAATGCGAGACTCATGACTGCTGCCGAGATTGCAAAGTATGGCCCGATTATTTTGAAGTTCAATCCGAACGTTAAGTTCAGACCTTAAAAACAAAAGGTGAGAGTATTCCTTTATTGGATTCACTCTCGCCTCTTATTATTGTGCCGAAATACCAGAGTTAAAGAGATACGAGACCTCTGCAAAAGATTGGCCCAATGATTTAGGTCAAAAAACAGGCTGTTCTCCTTGAAGTGAATTATTGCTGTCCGGTAAAAGTTTTGGACAGGTCAAAAAAATAGGGTCGACGTCTCCATTGAGGTGTCAGACCTTTGCCTTACCTTTATGCGGTAAAGATAATAGGAAAAGCGTGGGCAAAGATTGCCATTTTGCCGGCAGCAATAACTTCAGATCCTTCATGGAAGATCCTGACAAAACGTGGGACGAAATGCAAGCGAGAAACGCTGCTAAAAGCCCGCCGGAGCTCCCTTTGTTTGTCGAGGGGGGCTTGGAGTAGAAAAATCCAGTTCGAAGTCATTGCAAATCAGACTTCGAACTGGGAAATAGGGCTTTTCGGGTCTGGCCGTCAGCCATGTTCACAATCAATGGCCGCCTCAGGGTGTGGCGGTGTCTTTCTCCCAGGCATCAGTGAGCTGTTGGGGCGTGATGCCGAGCTGGCGCATGCGGGTGAAGAGCTCTGGCAGGGTGTCTGTGAAGAAGTCCTCACGCCGCATGTCGAGGATATGCCGGCTGGCCGTCGGGGCGACGAAATAGCCCAGGCCGCGCTTGTTGTAGATGATGCCTAGGCGGGCCAGGTGGTCGTACGACTTCACGGCCGTGTTGGCGTTCACCTCAAACTGTGCCGCATATTCCCTGACACCGGGGATGCGCTCGTCGGCTTTGTACTTGCCGGCGATGATCTCGTCGCAGAGCCGTTCGGCGATCTGCACATAGATGGGTTGGCTTTCCTTGAAGTTCATAGGTGGAGAGGTCTTTTAGGCGTTTGCCGTGTGCCGCCGCCAGAAGCACCAAGGTCTGTGGCGTGCGATGACTTGCATGTGCGTGAAGCAGCGGTACGAGAGCCAGAAGTTGAATGCCGTGAGCGCCAGGGTGATGATCTGCATCATGATGTCGCTCCACATCAGGTTGTTCCCCCACACGACCAGTCTCCATGAGCCGTAGGGCACCATCGGGAGCGCAATCATGCCGAGCAGCATGGAGAGAATGAGCAGTGTGGCGATTGTCTTGAAGAAGGCGAACTTGCGGAACACGGCACTGCCCAGAATGAAAATGGAGAACAGCCACAGGCTGCTGACGGCAGCGCCCGTCACGGCGAGGGCGAGATGCTGCCCGGTGATGACGCCGGCGAAGGTCAGCACGTCCCAGATCTGGCTCGCCACATAGGGTAGGAGCGAGGTCGTGTCGCCGCCGAAGATGGCGAAGAGCAGCATGCGGAGCAGGTCAGCCACGACGAGCCCAGCGGCGACTGTGACGACGAAGCGCAGAAGCGTAGCCAGAATGCGGGCTGTGAATTTCTCGCCGTTGGTGGCGGGGAGCATCAGCAGGGCGATGCGGCTCTGCTTCGAGTGCAGCCCACCGAAAGTCAGGCTTGTGGCGATAAAGAATATGCAGGCCGCGACTACCAGCAGGGTGGCGGCCTGGCCACCATAGAAGGGTGGGAAGTGTGCGGGCTTTAGTGTATAATAGAGGCCAACGAACTCGGTGAAGAAGAAGGCCAGTACGACGCCGAGAAAATAGGAGAACTGGCGACGGCGCTCACTCACGATGTCGCGGACGACGATGGCCCAGAGGCGTTTGCAGTCGAATGTTTTCATGGTGTGGTTATATATATGTGCAGGATTATGCGTTGGCCGTGGCGAAACTGGCGGGGCTGGCCAGGACGGCGTTGAAGAGCAGTTCGAGGTTGAGCGGTGTGTCGCGGCCGTCGGTGTTTGGTCTGACGACGGCGTTGCCCTGCACGCTGGGCTCGGTGTAGATGGCATCGCCGACCGGCTGCCCTGCCGGCACGGTGTCGAAGCAGTACCGGCGGCAGATGCTGTCGACCGGGCTGTCGAGCAGCAGGCGTGAGCTGTCGATGATGGACACGTGGTCGAGCAGGCTGTCGATGTCGCGCACCTGGTGGGTGGAGATGATGACCGTGCTCTCGTCCGTCATGCAGCGCGACACCACTTTGCGAAACTGGCTCTTGGCTGGGATGTCGAGCCCATTGGTCGGTTCGTCCATGACGAGCAGGCGGGTGTGGGTGGCCAGAGCAAAGCTCATCAGCACCTTTTTCTTCTGTCCCATCGAGAGGTGGCCCAGTCGCAACCGCCGCGGCAGGTCGAAGTCGTCCAGACAGGCGCGCAGCGTCTCCTCGCTGAAGCGGGGGTAGAAAATGGCGTTGTGGCGCACGTACTCATCGAGTGAGATGTCGGGCAGCGTATACTCCTCGGGCACAAGGAAGGTGTCGCTGAGCGTCTCTGGACGGCGGCGACTGACGTCGATGCCGTTGCAGGTGACGCTGCCGCCCTGTGGCCGGAGCAGGCTGCACATGAGGTAGAGCAACGTGCTCTTGCCCGTGCCGTTGCGACCGAGCAGGCCGCAGATGCTGCTGGCCGGCAGACTGTAGCTGAAGTCGGTGAACACCGCTTCGGCTGCCGAGCCGTAGGAGAAGGTGATGTGATCTAGCTGGAACATGATCGGAAATGGTTTTTGATTCGTAGTTTTCGCGTTGTTTATGTGTACTAGTTTTATAGTACACTGCAAAATTAGTTTGTTCAAGCGACCCGGCCAAATCTTTTCGGGATTTTTTTGAGGAAAACTTGCGCTGGCGGTCGGTTGGCGGTTCGGGCTGGTCGGAAGGGGCCATAATATAATGTCTGGCGGCGGAGCGCTTCACTTTTTCGCCCCTTTCGCCTTGCCGGCACCTTAACTTCTTTAACTTTCGTCCGGGTTGGGAATGTTAAAACGGGGCGTCTGAGAAACTTCCCCGGGGCAAATTTGAATTAGCCCGGAGCAAATTTTTCCGGGGCTAGGGGAAGTTTCTCGAAAAATCGGGCCAGATTTCGCCGTATAGTGGCAATGTGGGCCACTGTAGGGTATGAAAAAAGGCAATCCGCATGGGATTGCCCTTTTCTCTGGTACAAAGATACTGCTTCCGGGCGTCGAAAGCAAGCAGTGTTAAAGCCGAATTTTTTCTTCAGGTGAGGCTCCGTGACGATGGGGAGAACTCAGGCCGGGCCGTTCAGGACATGGCGCCGCCGGCTGGAATCAGTCGCCGAGACCCAGCGTGTCGGCGGTATAGACCGCGGTGGTGTCGACACCATAGTCGTCTGTGTCGGCACCGGTGAGCGAGTCGGCTGCGGCGGTCTCCACCTCTTGGTAGACCGGATCGGGCGCACGGCGGTTGGCCTCGATGGAGCCGCCGCTGTTCCAGAGGTGGAGCGAGCGGCTGTAGGTGATGTTGCTGTAGACCGCCTTGACGACGAAGGCCTCCACCGTCACGGCGGCGGCCAGGACAGCCACCCCCGCGATGAGGCCCCAGCGGCGGCGTCGGGTGCGCTTGGCCCAGTCGGGTGGCAGGAGCACGCCCGCCGCCGTCTGCGGCGTCACCTGCTGGCCGCAGCCCGGGCACGTCTTGCGCGATGACGGCATCACGGTGCCGCAGCGCTTGCAGCGCAGGTAGGCCGGCGCCGTGCCGCCGCGCGGACAACCGCAGCGTGGGCAGCGGCGGACATTGGCGGCATAGTGGGTGCCGCACACTTTGCAGATATTGTCTTCCGTCTTGTTCATGGTCTGTCGGGGACTTGGAGGGTTGTGTGTCGGTCAGTGTCTAGAAGAGGCGGCCCTGTCCGGTGATCTCGTCGACGATGTCTTCGCGCGTCTCGCTGTCGTCGCCAGACTCAGGCTCGCTGTCGCTCGGGGCGTCGGCTGTGTCGGCGGGCTCGTCGGCGGTGTCGGGCTGCCGGAGCGGCTCCAGTTCTTCGACGCCTGCGACGGTGAGGGTGGTCAGGCGCTTGCCCTTCGCCTTGAAGCCCTTGACGCCGATGTAGCTCTCGGCGTCTATCAGGAGCGGGTCGCGGAAGGCGTCGTTGCCGCCGTAGGTCAGTCGCAGGTTGGGGTAGGGCGTGTCCGTCAGCAGCAGCAGTCGCGAGTCGGGGTTGTCGCCCAGGAAACTGGCCGGGCGTGTCTGCGTGGCCCGCTCGAAGGTGAAGCGCTTGATGTAGGCGAAACCCTGCTGGTCGGCGTCGAAGAGCACGGCTGTCCAGACCTTGTGGGCGTCGAACTTCTCGACACGCAGTATGCCGGCGGTCTCGTAGTGGTTGCTGAGCTCGAAACTGGTGGTGTAGAAGTGTCCGTCGGTGTGCACGACGAGCACGAGGTCGTCCGTGTGGAACTCGCCGAGCAGCTGTCCGCGCCCGTCGTAGTTGAGTCGCCCGACGTCGTGGTCGAACCACACCTTGCGGCCCCCGAGCGTGGAGACGCCGTGGGCCTTGAGCGTCACGCGGTGGACGTCGAGCTTCGTGAGCAGGTTGCCGCGGCTCTGGCGCCCCTTGACGAGGAGCTCGCTGAAGTCGCGGTCGAAGAAGATGCGGCGCAGTTTCGGGTTGGGCTTGAGGGTCACCTTGATGACTTCTGCCTCGCCGTTGGCGTTGGCGGTGAAGTAGAGCACGCGGCTGCCCGGTGTGCCGGTGGTCAGGTCGTACTCGCGGTCGTGGGTGACGGAGGTGACGTTGAAGCGCTTGATGTAGCTTGGTCCAGACTTGCCGTCGCGGTAGACCACGTTGTAGATGGTCCGCTTGTCGTTCTTCTTGAAGACGGCGATATGTATCAGCTCGGCCTTGCGGTTCTCAGCCTTGGAGCGCTCGGTCTCGCCGATGAACACCTTGTCCTGCACGCGGGTGACCTTGTAGGTGCCGTCGCGGTAGAAGAGAATCACGTCGTCGATGGCGGAGCAGTTCTCGACGAACTCATCCTTCTTCAGGCTCGTGCCCATGAAGCCCTCGGCACGGTTGACATAGAGCTTCTCGTTGGCCTCTATGACCTTGGTGGCCTCGATGGTGTCGAAGGAGCGTATCTCGGTACGGCGCGGGTGCTCGTGGGCGTATTTCTCGCGGATCAGGCGGAACCAGTTGGCGGTGACCTCGACGATGTTGCCCAGATCGGTGTCGATACGGGCTATTTCGTCCTTCATGCGGGCGATGAGCTCGTCGGCCTTGTCCTTGTTGAACTTCAGTATCCGGGCCATCTTGATCTCCATGAGGCGCATGATGTCGTCGCGCGTGACCTCGCGCACCAGTTTTGGATAGAACGGGGCGAGGCGGCTGTCGATGTGCCGGCAGGCCGCTTCCATGTCGACGGCTTGCTCGAAGCCGCGGTCCTTGTAGATGCGCTCCTCGATGAAGATGCGCTCGAGCGAGGCGAAGTGGAGGCTCTCCAGCAGTTCGCCGCGACGGATGAGGAGCTCACGGCGCAGGAGGTCTTTTGTCGTGTCGACGGAGCGGCGCAGCACGTCGCTGACGGTCAGGAACTTCGGACGGTTCTCATCGATGACGCAGCAGTTTGGCGAGATGCTCACCTCGCAGTCGGTGAAGGCGTAGAGGGCGTCGATGATCTTGTCCGAGCTGGTGCCCGGGACGAGGTGGATCATGATGCCCACCTCGGCGGCCGTGATGTCGTCGACCTTGCGTATCTTGATCTTGCCCTTCTCGTTGGCCTTGAGGATACTCTCGATGACGGTTGAGGTGGTCTTGCCGTAGGGTATCTCACGGATGATGAGTGTCTTGCTGTCTAGTTTCTCGATGCGTGAGCGCACCTTGACAGCGCCGCCGCGCATGCCGTCGTTGTAGCGCGACACGTCGATGGAGCCACCCGTAAGAAAGTCGGGGTAGAGCTGGAACGGCTCGCCGTGCAGGTAGCTGATGGCGGCGTCGCAGAGCTCTCCGAAGTTGTGCGGCAGGATCTTGGCCGAGAGGCCCACGGCGATGCCCTCGGCGCCCTGTGCCAGCAGGAGGGGGAACTTCACCGGCAGCGACACCGGTTCCTTGTTGCGCCCGTCGTAGGAGAGCTTCCACTCCGTGGTCTTCGGGTTGAAGAGTACGTCGAGGGCAAACTTCGAGAGCCGCGCCTCGATGTAGCGCGGGGCGGCGGCGGAGTCGCCGGTGAGGATGTTGCCCCAGTTGCCCTGGCAGTCGATAAGCAGCTCCTTCTGCCCCAGCTGCACGAGGGCGTCGCCGATGGAGGCGTCGCCGTGGGGGTGGAACTGCATGGCCTGCCCGACGATGTTGGCCACCTTGCTGTAGCGGCCGTCGTCGAGGCGCTTCATCGTGTGGAGGATACGCCGTTGCACGGGCTTGAGGCCGTCGCCGAGGTGGGGGACGGCGCGTTGCAGGATGACGTAGGAGGCATAGTCCAGAAACCAGTTCTGGTACATGCCCGTCAGCTGGTGGCGCACCGCCTCATTGCGGGCGTCGGCGGGGACGTATGAGGTGTGTCCGGCCTCTTGCTCTTCCGGTGTGTGGGTTGTGTCGTCGCTCATGTATGGTGGTGGTGCCGGCAGTGGCGCCGGCGTGGGTTTCTCTGGCAAAGTTACGAATTAATCTGGAATTTGTGCTCAGACTTCGCGGCGGCTGTGGCAAAAGCGCCTGCCTCAGGACGCCAGCGGGGAGACAAACGGCAAGCGGCGCAACGCCGTCCCCTCGTTCAGGAGGGAGAAAGCGTTGCGCCGCTTGGTGCGACGGGGCTATCGCCGGGTCGCGCGGGCGACGGTCAGGCCAGTGCCGGTTCGGCGTCGGCGGTGTCCTCGTTGATGCGCTTCTTGCCGAGCACGCGGAAGGCGATGGGCGCGGCAAGGAAGATGGACGACAGTGTGCCGAAGATGACACCCAGAATCATGGCGAAGGCGAACGAGCGGATGCTGTCGCCACCCAGGAAGAAGATGCACAGCAGGACGAGGAGCGTGGTGCCCGAGGTCATGATGGTGCGCGAGAGGGTGTGGTTGATGGCATCGTTGAAAAGGCGTTCCGTCGGGCGCTTGGGATAGAGGCCGAGGTACTCACGGATACGGTCGAAGACGACGACCTTATCGTTGATGGAGTAACCGATGGCGGTCAGGATGGCGCCGATGAACGTCTGGTCTATCTCCAGCGAGAAGGGCACCCAGCCCCAGCAGAGGGCGTACATGCCAATGATGAAGATGGTGTCGATGGTCAGGGCGGCGACACTGCCGACGGAGAAGGCCACATTGCGGAAGCGCAGGAGAATATAGAAGAAGATGGCCACGAGCGAGAGCACCACGCTGATGATGGCACCCTTGGTCATGTCTTCAGCCACGGAGGAGTCTACCTTCTGCGAGGAGACGATGGAGCCGCCGGCGCGGTTCTCGCGGTCCTTGAAGGTCTTGTAGTCAGCGGTGATGAGCTTGCCGTCGTAGAGGGCTTGGTAGACGAATTTGTCTACGGCTTCGTCGTCGTCGTTGATGTGGTAGTTGGTGGTCAGGCGGATACACTCGCTCTGGGCCGTCACCACATTGATGGCGCTGACGGAGGCGGCGGGCTCGTCGGTCTTGGCCACGGCGTCGGCCAGAACCTTGCGCACCTCGTCGGGGGTGACGTTCTTCTCGAACTGTATGACGTAGTTGCGGCCACCGGTGAACTCAATGCCCTTCGAGAGGCCACGGCCGGCCATCAGGCCGATGAACACGAGTGTCAGGACGGTAAAGACGGCGATGGACTTCTTGCTCATCTTCATGAAGGCCACCTTCGTGTCGGTCAGGAATCCACGCGAGAGGGGGGTGACGAAGGTCAGGTTGAGCCACTTCTCCTTGTTGAGGAAGTGCTCGTAGACGATGCGCGTCAGCCACACGGCGGTGAAGAACGAGGCCACGATACCGATGCCGAGCGTCAGGGCGAAACCGCGGATGGGGCCGGTACCGAAGTAGTAGAGGATGACGGCGGTGATGATGGACGTCAGGTTGGAGTCGAAGATGGCCGAGAAGGCGTTGCCGTAGCCGTCGGCCAGGGCTTGCTTGATGTTCTTGCCGGCACGCAGCTCCTCCTTGATACGTTCATATATAAGGACGTTGGCGTCGACGGCCATACCCAGCGAGAGCACCATACCGGCGATACCGCTCATCGTCAGCGCTGCCTGGAAGGAGGTCAGCACGCCGAAGGTGAAGAAGAAGTTGAGCAGCAGGGCGCAGTTGGCCACCATACCGCCGATGAAGCCGTAGTAGACGCACATGAAGACGGCAAGCACCACGAGGGCCACGATGCAGGCCGTGAAGCCGGCCTTGATAGAGGCCTCACCGAGCGACGGGCCGACGGTCTCGGTCTGGACGGTCACGAGGGGGACGGACATCTTGCCGCTCTTCAGTACGATGGAGAGGGCGCGGGTGTCGTCGGGCGTGAAACTGCCGGAAATCTGTGAGCTGCCGCCGGCGATCTTCTCGCTCGGGGCGGGGGCGCTGTAGACGCGGCCGTCGAGGACGATGGCAATGGGCTTGCCGACATTCTTGCCCGTGACGTCGGCCCAGATGCGGGCGGCCTCGGGCTTCATGGTCATCGAGACGACGGGGCGTCCGGCATGCTGCGCGTCGTAGTCGGGCTTGGCGTCGGAGATGACATCGCCGCTGAGCGAGGGCACGAGACTGCCGTCGTCGGCGCGGTCGCCCTTGAGGGCATAGAGGGCGTAGCGGTTCTGGTATTCAGGCTTGGCGGAGAAGGCGAAGCGGGCGTTGCGCAGGATTTCCTTGGCCTGGTCGCTCTTCAGGGCAGCCTCGATGGCGGCCACTTCGGCCTTGGAGCCGACGGTACCGACGACGCAGCCGCCGGCATACTGGGCACTGAGCACGTCGCCGAACTTCTTCTCGACGGTCTCAGTCTCCTTGGGGTTGCCCTTCTTGGGCTGTGTCACCTTGATGGGGAGCTCACGGAGCTCGGCGAGTTCGCTGGCCACCTCGGGTGCCTGGAAAGTGGTCCAGAACTCAAGGTTGGCGCTACCCGTCAGGAGCTGCTGCACGTCCTCTGGGTCGGTCACACCGGGCATCTCGACCATGATCTGGCCGAGCTGGCCCTTGCCACGCAGGATTTGGATGTTGGGCTGGGCGACACCGAACTGGTCGATGCGCGAGCGGATCACCTCGTAGGCGTTGTCGACAGCGCTCGACACGTTCTTCTCGATGGCGGCCTTGACCTGGGCATCGGTGCTCTGATAGCTGATGCCGTCGCTGCTCATCTTCTCGGAGAAGACGGCGCCGAGCTGGTTCTGGCCGTGCTTGGCCTCGTACTTTTTGATGAAGAGGTCAACGAAGTCGCTGCCGTTGCGGGTGGCCTCGGCCTTGGCTTCCTTCATCATGGCCTGGAAGTCGGGGTCGCTGGCCTTGGCACCGGCATAGTTGTTGACCATGTCGGGCACCGACACTTCGAGCAGGAAGCTCACGCCGCCTTTCAGGTCGAGGCCGAGGCCAATCTGCAGTTTCTCGCAGTCGGCCAGGGTTTTCCAGCCCAGGTAAACTTTCTCATTGCGCTTCTGGTCAAGGAAGGCCCTGGCGGCATCCTTGCCCTGAGTTGCCTCGATCCTCTCGGCCTCTTTCTTGTACTTGCTCGTCACGAACGAGAACGAGAAGTAGAAGAGGCAGATCAGCGTCAGCAACACGGCAATGAATTTCACAAATCCTTTGTTTTGCATGTGTGTTACTATTGTTGTTGGTTATTGATTTTGATTTAGGCTTTCATGAACGTGCAAATATACAGCTTTTTTCCTAAACGCCCGGCATTTGGCTTTCAATTTATCAATCGTCCCCGGCCAAAGCGGAAGAGACCGGAATCATTGCCGCTCCCCGTGCGGATGGCTTTGCCCCGCTGGCACCTCATCACGGAATTTGATGAACGGTTTGGGGTTGACATTTATCCTGCGCGACGTCGCGGAGGCTGGCTGGGTCGAGGCGCCGTTCCCGCAACCGGGGCGAAAAGGTGAAGCGGTGTGCGGCGCGGCGTTGTCGTATGGGCATGTAGTGGCGAAGGCGCATTATATATAGGTAACAATGTACGCCTCGCACAACGGCGCATCCCATCATACACAACATGGAAGCCGCCGCATTGCAACGACTGTTGGCAATGCGGCGGCCTGGTGATAAGCTGTTTTCGCTCACACGGACAGTTGCCCCGCAGCGGCGCACAGCCTATGCGCACCGCTGCCAGAGCACCCTATCGTGAGCGCTGAAGCGCAATTTATTGCTGCGGCTGGGCCTTTTCCCCTTCCGCCTTCTGTGCCAGGTCGCGGATGCGGGCCTGGATGTAAGCCTTGAACTCATCGGAGCCGACGACTTCGACATCGTCGTACACGCCGAGCACAAAGCGGCCGACACCCTTGTAGCCGCACACCTCAGCGGCGAGCTTGTTGGAGCCGTCGTCGTTGAGCGTCACGTACTGCTCGGCGGCAGGGAACTCCTCGATGAGCACATTGGTGGCCGAGGGACCCAGGCGCAGCTCGATCGGGAAGCGCTGCTCGCCGGAGCACTTGAATATGTCAGTGTAGTAAGGCGTGTGCTGCGCCTTGTTGGCCCAGAGCAGGTCGAGCACGTCGATGTCCTCGGCGCGGTTTATCTTGAACGTCTTGTTGACGCCTGTGGGCACCTCGAAGCAGCGAATCTCGCCACATTCGGGGAAGAAGAGATAGGGCTCTACGATGAAGTCCTTCTTCTCGTTGCTGCCGGGCACGGCATACTGGCGGATGACGGCGATGCGCTCCTCCTGTATGGCCTGGAAGAGAGAGACGAGCTTCTTGACACCCGGGTTCGGCTTGACGGTGTTGGCCAAGTCCTCATAGCTGTAGAGATCGTAGAGCTTCTTGCGCAGCTCGCGCACCTCTGACGAATTGTCCACCACGCAGTCGAGAAGGCGCGTGAGCAGCTTGCCCTCCTCGTTGGAGAAGTGGATGCGATCCGTGATCTGCTGGAAGAAAGGCGACTCATGGTCGATGCTGTAACGCAGGTTTCTCTTCTTCACCACAAAACCGAGCTGGCGGTAAGTCTCTATGTAACGATAGATGGATCGCCGGCTCATGTTCAACTCCGTGCTTATGTCCTCTACAGACATCGCCCTATTGAGCGTAAGCATCACCATCAGCCGTAGCTGCCTGTCGAATTTGTCGAATTTTTCTAATTCCATTATCTAATAAATCCAGTCAATAAAATTCCGAGATGGCGAAGTTACAAATAAAATCGAAGTTCCATAGCTCTCACCGTTAATTTGGCAATAAATCCCCATTAGTTTTAATGTTTATTGTCCAAACGCGCGGAAAAAGTCCTGAAAACGTCCACGTTCGACCCCTTTGTGCCATGTGGCAAATGCCGTTTCCGCCCGAAAACGGCACCTGAACTCCCGGCCGTCCAAGCAAGCGGTGCGGGAACGGGTACGAACAAAAAATGCGGGGACGGCAGGGCCACATTCGGAAAACTTGAGTAACTTTGCGTTGGTGAGGGCTGCCGTACGGCCCGCGCCAGCCGACCATGCCAAACACCAACCGTCACCGCCGCCATGCCGGCGGCCCACAGCAAGGACGTCGCCGCCACGCCGAAAGGTGCGGCGGCCGTCTCGTCGCACTGTCGCTCTGCCTGCTGGCTGGCCTGTGCGGCCGCGCCCAGCAGGATCCCGCTTTCCTGCACTACTGGCAGATGGAGCCGCAGTTCAACCCCGCCGCCGTCGGGCGCGAGCCGCAGCTGAGCATCAATGCGGCCTACCAGTCGCACGCCTCGGGCTTCGAAGGCGCCGGCGGCACGATGTATGCCGGCGCCGACATGGCCTTCCGCCTCGGCAAGACACGCCACGGCGTGGGCGTCGTGTTCCAGAACGACCAGATAGGCCTCTTCTCCCACCAGCGCTTCAGCCTGCAGTACGCCTACCACTGGCGCCTCTTCGGTGGCGTGCTGGGCATCGGCGTCGAGGCCGACATGCTCAACGAGCGCGTCGACGGCTCGAAGGCCGATCTGGGCGACGCGAGCGATCCTGCCTTCACCTCGTCAGACCTCTCGGGCTCGAAGTTCGACGCCTCAGCGGGACTGCGCTACGCACGCGGGGCGTGGTATGCCGGGCTGTCGGCACAGCACATCACCGCGCCCACCGTCCTGCTGGGCGAGACCAACGAGCTGCATGTGAAATCGCACTATAATTTCACCGCCGGCTACAATATCCGTACGCGCGACCCGTTATTCACTATAGCACCCTCCGTGCTGCTGCGCTACGACGGCACCGACCTGCGGGCCGACCTGACCGCCAGACTGGTCTACGCACGAGAGAAGAAACGGCTCTACGGCGGGGCGAACTACAGTCCGCAGCACAGCGTGGCCCTCTTCGTCGGCGGTACCTTCCACGGCATCGACATCAGCTATTCGTATGAGGCCTTCACCTCAGGAATGGGGCTCGAAAGCGGGCAGCACGAGGTGACACTGGGCTACCGGCTCGACCTCAACCTCGACAAGCGCGGGAAAAACCGACACAAGAGCGTGCGCTACCTCTGAGCCGGGCATGCGTCCGGCTGCGGACAGAGCAGACGACAGAATGAGACTATATACATATTATATATAAGACACTAGACACACAATGAAATCATCCAACCCACGGCAGCACTCCTCCAAACATACGCGCGGCATCGTGCCCGTCGTCGTCATGACGCTCCTCTCGGCGCTGACGCTCGCCGGCTGCTTCGGCAGCGGCAGTGCGATGAGAAGCGGTGGTGAGGTGACGGGCCAGCGCTCAGCCGTCTTCAACGAGCCCACGCCCTACGGCATGGTGGAGGTGAAGCGCGGCTACCTCAAGGCCGGCCTCGCCGACAACGACTCGCTCTGGGGCATCTTCACGCCACAGAAGGACATCAGTGTCGACGGTTTCTGGATGGACCAGACCGAGGTGACCAACTCGATGTACCGGCAATTCGTGGAATGGGTGCGCGACAGCATCATCCGTGAGCGCCTGGCTGACCCCGTCTACGGCGGCGACGAGACCTACAAGATAGAGACCGACCGCTATGGCGAGCCCGTCACCCCGCACCTCAACTGGGCAAAGCCGATTCCATGGCGCAAGCCCAACGAAGACCAAGAACGCGCCATCCGCAGCGTCTACACCACCCACCCCATCGACGGCACCGTCATGCTCGACACCCGGCAGCTGACCTACCGCTACGAAGTGTTCGACTACGAGAAAGCCGCC
>OIYP01000512.1_pt1 | contig 25021 bp, 24 predicted proteins | sample 1588261 | NCBI WGS metagenome assembly OIYP01 (sample SAMN03283293) | human gut metagenome | biome: human-associated habitat; material: feces | host: Homo sapiens | place: Peru | collected 2012
CACCAGCGTGCGCGCTGGTTCGCAATGACAGAGCGTTTTCTAACAGCCCCTTTTTTCGGCTTGTCAGATATCCATGTTTTCCAGTTCTTTTAAGGTTGCCGGAATGTCATTCATCACCGTATCATAGATGATTCCCATATCCACGCCGCCGTAATTATGGACAATTCTATTCCGCATACCTTTCAGGGCTCTCCAGGCAATTTGAGGGTGCCGGTCTTTGAAGTCCTGGGTCAGCTTGTCGGAATTTTCAGAAATCTGAATCAGTCGGAACATCACAGAATCCTGAAGCACCTCGTTTTCTTCCAAATCCTCCTGGTCCAGGTCTTGGGTATGCACAATGAGGAAGCGCAGATCCGTTAAAATTCTGTTGAGATAGTAGCGGTTGTCTTTTGCATTATCCATATATTTTCACTCCGTCTCTGAGTATCTCTTCCACCAGTGGCAGGTTGTCCCGCAATTGCTCCTGATTGAGCACATCTACCTGCTTGCACAGTTTTTCCCGAAGCTCCTCGACCAAATCGTAAAATTGCATCCCAGAAATCGGTGTGGAAACCAGCAGGTCCACATCACTGCATTCCCTGGCCTTTCCCTTGGCATAGGAGCCGAACAGGTAACAGTAGGTAATCTTTTTCCCCTCAAATACCTGTCCGCAAATGGCTTTGATCTGCTCCAGCGTCAGAACGCCGTGGTTTTCATCCAGGGTACCGTATTGGTCCAGCTTTTGAAGCATAAACCGGTATTTCATTGAGTCTTGTTTCTGCGCATCGTTTTCGTAATTCTGGTAGGTACGCAGCGGAACCCCCAGGTACGCGGCACAGGCTGCTTGCGTCAGTTTCTTCTGTTTCCGAAGCTGCTTCAAGGTCATACACACTTCACCTCTGATACAGCATAGCACAGTTTTCAGAAATCCGCAAGTGAAACACGCAAAAATTGCGTGTTTTCAAAAAAATTTTTACGCAATTTTTGCGTGTTTTCAAATTTCAAAATACGCAGCTTCAAGGTGAAATGCCGCTCAATACTCAATTCCCTTTCGCGCCCGCACCCCTTGATCAAAGGGGTGCTTTTCTTTGCGCATTTCGGTAACGTAGTCCGCAAGGTCCACAAGCGTCTGGGCAGGGTTCCGGCCGGTCAGGACGATTTCCTTTTCGGCTCCCCAGGCTTTCAGATAGGCAGCCACCGGCTCCATGGGGACGATCCCCCGGTTCAGGGCGGAAATGACCTCATCCAGCACCAGCAGGTCCGCAGCCTTTCCCCGCTCCAGCAGTTCCAGAAGGTAGGCCGTATAGTCTCTGCGGGCCTGGTCCTTTTCCGTATCCGTCATGTGGACATAGCGGCCTGGCACCGTCTGGCAGTGGATGGCCGTCACCCCGGGGACGGTTTTCAGGATTTTGATCTCCCCGGAGCTGCCGTTTTTGAAAAACTGGCCGATGAGCACCTGTTTGCCCGCCCCTGCCATACGCAGAGCCAGGCCCATGGCCGCCGTGGTCTTGCCCTTGCCGTCGCCGCAATAGATATGGACCATGGTTACACCTGCCGATTCAGGACCTTGTAGACAAAGTCCATGTCCATGCCGCTGCGGACCGCATCGGCCAGAATGTCGTACTGCTGCTGCTTGTAGGCATCCAGATTGAAGGTCTCCGCCTCCTCCGGGTTCAGGCCCTTCCGGCGGCACAGGTCCGCAACGATGGCCTGGGCAATGCCGCCCTCGTCAAAAATGCCGTGGATATAGCTGCCGTAGACATTTTCCCCTACGGAAATGGGAGGGATAGGCGTTTCGCTGCGGCCCATGTGGATTTCGTAGCCCTTATAGCCCAGGCCGGAGAGGCTGTGCAGGGGACCTGCCACCGTGGGCAGCACCCCCTCGGTCTGCCGCTGGACCTTGTCCCCCCGGAAGACCGTATCCATGGGAAGCAGGCCCATGCCCTTTACCTGGGTAATGCCCGCCGCCTCCACCTGGTCCGGGTCAGAGACGGTGGCGCCCAGCATCTGGAAGCCGCCGCAGATACCGAAGACAATGGTGCCCCGGTCGTGGCAGTGGAGAATGGCCGCCTCCAGGCCGCTCTGCCGCAGCCACAAAAGGTCTGCGATGGTGCTCTTGGTGCCGGGAATCAGGATCAGGTCCGGCTCTTTCAGGTCGTCCGGCCGCTCGATGTAGCGCACGGACACATTGGGGAACCGCTCCAGAGGGCTCACATCCGTGAAGTTGGAGATGCGGGGGAGCTTGATCACCGCAATGTCGATGGCTTTCCGGCTGCTTTCCCGGGTGAAGCGGGTGGACAGGCTGTCCTCATCGTCAATGTCCACGTGGGTATAGGGGATGACGCCTGCCACGGGCACGCCGCAGATTTTTTCCAGGATATCAATACCCGGCTGCAAAATGGCCCGGTCTCCCCGGAACTTATTGACGATGGTGCCCTTGATGCGCTTGCGCTCCTGCTCCTCCAGCAGGGCGATGGTGCCATAGAGCTGGGCGAACACGCCGCCCCGGTCGATATCGCCTACCAGCAGCACCGGGGCATCCACCAGCTCGGCCATGCCCATATTCACAATGTCCTGCTGCTTCAAATTGATTTCCGCAGGGCTTCCCGCGCCTTCGATGACGATGATGTCGTTCTCCGCCGCCAGGCCGTTGTAGGCCTCCAAAATCTGGGGGACGAACTCCCGCTTCCGGCGGTAATACTCCATGGCCCGCATATTGCCCATGGCCACGCCGTTCACGATCACCTGGCTGCCCACATCGGTGGTGGGCTTTAAGAGAATGGGGTTCATGCGCACATCTGGCTTTACCCCCGCCGCCTCTGCCTGGACCACCTGTGCCCGGCCCATCTCGCCGCCGGCCTCGGTGATGAAGGAATTCAGGGCCATATTCTGGCTCTTGAAGGGTGCCACCCGGTAGCCGTCCTGTTTGAAAATCCGGCAAAGCCCCGCCGCCAGCAGGCTCTTGCCCGCATTGGACATGGTGCCCTGGATCATAATATTTTTTGCCATGTGTGTTCCTCCCAATATAACAGTTGACAGTTAACAATTGACAGTTGACAGTTCAGAAATTTCCTTTGGAAATGAATTCATTATTTTTAATCGTCCCGAAGGGACACCATAACTGTCAACTGTACACTGTCAACTGTCAACTCGTATTTTCTCAAATTTCCCGCAAGGCATCCAGAAGCTGCCTGTTTTCCTCCGGCAGCTTCACGGCTACCCGGTACCAGCCCTGCCCCAGGCCGATGTAATTGGCGCAGGAGCGAATCTGGATGCCCTTTTCCAGCAGGGGCTCCCGGAGCTCCCGGTCCGCGTGGAACAGGATGTAGTTGGTCCGGGAGGGGATGACGTCAAAGCCCAGCTCTTCCAGCCCCGCCGCCAGGATGGGGCGCTGGGTGTGGATGCAATCATTGGCCTTTTTCAAAAAATCCACCTGAGAAAGGGCCGCTACCCCCGCATTCTGGGCAGGGATGGACACATTCCAGGGCTGCACCTGCCTACCCATGGTTTTCAGCAGATTCTCATTGCCCGTAAGGCAGTAGCCAAGCCGCAGACCCGCCATGCCATAGCTCTTGGTAAAGGCCTTCAGCAGGAGCAGATTTTCCGTGCTGCCCAAAAAGGGCTTCATGCTGAAAGCCTCTCCCCCCTGGGTCAGGTCCAGGAAGCACTCATCAATGAAGAGAAAAATACCTCTCCGGCGGCAGATGTCCAGAATTTTTTCCATCAGGGGCCCCCCGATCACCTGGCCTGTGGGATTATTGGGGTTGCAGAGCATGAGCATTTCCCCGTCAAAGCCCTCGAGCACGCTCAGGAATGCTTCCGTCAAGGCGAAGTTGTCCTGCCGGTTCAGCAGATAGTGCGCTGTTTCCGTGCCGAAGACCTTCAGGGCCGTTTCGTACTCGCTGAAGCAGGGAGACAGGACCATGGCCTTTTTCGGCCGCAGGGCCATGCAGCAGGAAAAAATCAGCTCCGCCGCGCCGTTGCCGCAGAAAACCTGCTTTTCGGGGACCTTTTCAAAATCCGCAATGGCGGAAACCAGTCTGCGGCAATAGGGATCTGGGTAGCAGCGCAGGGCCTCTACGCTCCCCGCCACCGCGTCCTTCACGGCCTGGGGCGTTCCGTAGGGGTTGATATTGGCGGAAAAATCCAGATCGATTTTCCGGGCGTACACTTCCCCGCCGTGGGGGTTGGGGGTTTCGTAAAGCATAGTAGGCTCCTAGCATTTGAATAAATTTGGAGTTGGGGGATATGAGAGTTGACAGTTGACAGTGTACAGTTGACAGTTATGGTGTCCCTTCGGGACGGTCTGAAAAATATTTTGATTCATTTCCGGAGGAAATTCCCAAACTGTCAACTGTCAATTGTCAACTGTCAACTTATATCGTCTGCGCCGCCAGGCACAGCAATAGCATGATCCCCGTAGTTCCGTACATGAGCTTGCAGCTCAGTGGAATGTCCTCCGGGGTGATCTCCCGCAGGGCGTCGCCGATGTACTTTTTCTTGTGCAGAACGCCGTGATACCAGGCGTCCCCGGCCAGACGAAGGCCCAGAAGACCGGCGCAGACGGATTCGGTCTGGGCGGAATTGGGGCTTGCGTGGTTGTAGCGGTCCCGCTTGAAGATTTTCCAGCCGTTTTTGAAATTCAGCTTCAAAATGCCGCCTGCCAGCAGCATGACAAGGCCGCTGAGCCGGGCGGGGATGTAATTGAACACATCGTCCAGCTTTGCCGGAATGCAGCCGATGTTCTTATAGGGCATCTCCACATAGCCCAGCATGGAATCCATGGTGTTGACCGCCTTATAGGCAAAGGCCAGGGGCGCGCCCCCCAGGGCAAAATAGAGCATGGGGGCGATCACGCCGTCGGAGCAGTTCTCCGCCACGGTCTCCACCGCCGCCCGGGCCACGGCCTTGTCATCCAGCGCCTGGGTGTCCCGGCCCACGATCATGGAGACGGCGTAGCGGGCATCTTCAATCGTTCCGGTTTTCAGGGCGGTATAGACCTTCATGCTCTCGGTTTTCAGGCTCTTGGCCGCCAAGACCTGCCAGCACATCACGGAGCTGACCGCCAGCCGCAGCCAGGGGCTGACCAGGCCGCAGAGATACAGCAGCCCCAAAGGCACGCAGAAGCTCACTGCCACGGTGAGCACCCACAGAATCCCCCCCGCGGTCATCTCCCCGGCTCTGGTCTTTGGAAACAGCTTCCGCAGTCCCTTTTCCAGGGCCGAGATCAGCTTGCCGATGAGCACCACCGGATGGGGAATGCTGTGCGGGTCTCCCACCAGGCAGTCCAGGAGAAAGCCCAGCAGGAGGGAGAGAAAAATTTCGTTTCGCATATGTTGTCCTTACTTCCCGTCAAATGTAAACAGATAGATGGGATTCTGGCCCTGCATCATGGAATAGGGGCCTACCTTATGGGCCTGGGCTGCGGTGAGGGTGAGAATCTCGGCGGGGTGCAATTTACTCAGCCGGGTCAGCTCAGCCACGGTCTCCAGGGCCACCGCCGCGGCCACAATGCGGCAATGGGGATTCTTGTCCCAGCAGGCATTCAAAATGGCCTCCATATTGCCGGAGCTGCCGCCGATGAAGGCGTGAGTAGGAGCCGGCAGGTCAAGGCAGGCTTCGGGGGCCAGGCCGGAAACCGCCGTCAGATTGGGGGCATGGAGCCGCCTGGCATTCTCCTGCAGCAGCGCCAGCGCCTCCGGCTTTTTCTCCACGGCATAGGTGTGGCCCAGGTCCGCCTGGAGGGCCATCTCAATGGATACGCTTCCCGTGCCCGCGCCAATGTCCCAGCAGACGGCGTTTCGCGTCAGCGCCAGCTTGGACAGTGCCACGGACCGCACCTCGCCCTTGGTCATGGGCACCACGGTGCCGTCGGCATGGCTGCCCCGCTGGAAGGCGCTGTCCGGCAGGCCGTGGGTCACGGTGCCGAAGCCGCCGCCGGTGAGCAGGGCCACGCTGAGCTTGTCGAAGTCCTTCCCGGCCAGCTCCGCAGCGGTGCCCCGGGTGATTTTCTCCTCCGGGTAGCCCAGGCGCTCCCCAACGGCCACGGAAATCTCTCCCAGCCCCGCTTCTACCAGGCTGGCGCAGAGCTTCTTCATGCCGTCCTGGCCGCCCACCAGGGCAAACACCTTGGGGTGCCGCAGCACGGCGGCGGCAGCGTCCCCGTCCCTGCCGTGGAGGCTCAGGCAGAACACATCCTCATAGGATACCCCCAGTCTGGCGCAGAGGCACTGCAAGCTGGAAAGCCCCGGCTCCAGATGCACCTGGCAGTTATGCAGCAAGGGCAGCAGCTTTTTCGTGCCGCTGTAGAAGCCCACGTCCCCGGCCATGACCACCGCAAAGCGGCCGCACTCCGGATGGGCGGCAATGGCGTCCCGGATGGCCTCCGGGGCAATGGCGGAAATTTTCAGCTGTCCGGGGGCGGCCACTGCCTCCAGCATCCGGTCCGCGCCGATGAGGCAGTCCGCCTGGGCAATGGCCCGGGCGGCGGCGACGGTCTCATGGTCCCGGTCCCCGGGGCCGATGCCCACCACCGTGACCTGGGGGGTCATGCGGAAATCAAACCGCTGCTGCAGCAATCGCACGGCCTCGCCGAAGCTGACCCCCGGGGCGCTCTCCGGGCGGCCGATGACCAGCAGGGTCACCCCCGCCTTTTGGGCGGCGGAGACCTTTTCAAAGAAGCCTCCCTTGCTGCCAGTCTGCTTGGTCACGAGAATCTGGGCATTGCAGGCGTGGAGCATGGCGACGTTCAGCTCCTCCGGGAACGGCCCCTGGACCGCATAGATGTGGGCGGCGGGCAGCCCCGTCTCCCGGCAGGCGGCCACACTGGCCTCCACCGGCAGCACCCGGGCATAGACCCGCTGGGCGTAGTCCGGCAGGGCCGCATAAGCAGCCAATTCCTTGCTGCCGGTGGTCAGCAGGATGTTGCCCGGCAGGGTTTTCAGCATTTCCACAGCCTGGGCGGTGGAATCCGCAAAGAGGCACCCTTCCGGCAGGCCGCCGTCCCGCAGCAGCCGCAGATAGGAGGTGCCGGTTTTCTCACAGGCAGAGCGGATATTTTCCGTTACAATGGGGGCATAGGGATGGGTGGCATCGATGACGCAGTCAAACTGCCGCTGCCGGAACAGCTCCTCCATCTGATTCTCGTCCAGCCGCTGGGCGGACACCTCCACACCGGGGATCTCCTCCAGCAGCTCGCCGCCGTATTCCGTGGCCGCGCAGGCGAGAATCTCCGCCTGCCCCGCCAGGCGCTCCACCAGCTGCCGCCCGTCCGCCGTTCCGGCGAATACACAGAGCTTATACATCCCGGTAGCCTCTGGGGGTCACCAGGTTGCCATCGATGACCTTTGTCATGGCGTTGCCCACGAACACGGTGCAGAACATGTCCGCGTCAAAGTCCCGCAGCTCCTTGAGGGTCAGGATGGTCTTGCTCTGCCCCTGCCTTCCGATGTTGCGGACCACGCCGCAGGGCCGGTCCTCGGGCAGGGTTTTCAGCAGCACATCGCAGGCCTTGGCCAGATGGTCCGGGCGGCCGTGGCTCTTGGGGTTGTAAATCACAATGGACAGGTCCGCCTTGGCGGCACAGTCCAGCCGGGTAACGATTTTTTCCCAGGGGGTCAGCCGGTCGGACAGGCTGATGACCGCAAAGTCGTGGGTCAGGGGTGCTCCCAGCACCGCGCCGCCGGAGCAGGCAGCGGTGAGACCGGGGACGACCTCCACCTCTACGCCGGCATTCTCCCCCAGCAGCTCATAGATGAGGGCCGCCATGCCGTAGATGCCGCTGTCGCCGGAGCAGATCATGGAAACAGTCTTGCCCTTCTCGGCCTCCTCAATGGCCATGCGGCAGCGCTCGGCCTCCTGGGTCATGGCAGTGGACAGGTACTGCTTGTCCGGATACCGGTCCTTCACCAGGTCCACATACACGGGATAGCCAACGATCACCTGGCTCTCCTGCAGCGCCCGGTCTGCCCGGACGGTCATATTCTCATAATTTCCCGGGCCAATGCCCACAATATACAGTTTCAAAAGGATACCTCCCATTCTTTTTCGGAAATTGCAACGGTCACGCCGTTTTCGGCGGTTTTCGGAACGATGATTCTCCCGCCCTCTGCCGCTGCGGCACGCTCGCAGACATTGTCCACGCCGGTGACGGAGCTGACAAAGGCCGAGGGGGTGAACTGCCCGGGAACGGCCTTTAATTCCCCGGCGGAATAGAATTTCACGGGAATGCCCCGGTGCTCGCAAAAGGCCAGCAGCCCGGGCTCCCTTGCTTTTAAATCAATGGAGGCCGCCCCCCGGATGGCCGCCCGGGAAATGCCTTTTTCCGCCAGCACCCTGGAAACCAGGGCCTCTATGGCCTCCTCCGGGGTGTTCTTCCGGCAGCCCAGGCCCAGGGTCAGTACCTTTGGGGTCAAAGCCAGGGTTTGCCGGAAGGGCCGCCGGGCATGGGTGCCCACGTAGATGCCAAGCTCCCCCTCCTCGCCTTTTACAAGCCCGGCGGGGAGCTTTTCCGGCAGGGGGCAGTCGGCGCAGATGGGCACGTCCCCTTCCAGTATGGCGGCGGACACGGCCTTGGCCAGGGCCATGCTGCCGATGTGCAGCCCCTGCCCCTTTGCCCAGGCATCCACGGAGAACTTGCCCTCCACATCCGTGGCCGTTGTCACAATGGGCTGGGCGCCGATGGCGGCAGCCAGAGAAACTGTCAACGCGTTGGCCCCGCCGATGTGGCCGGAGAGCAGGGAAATGACGTAGGTGCCCCCCTCGTCAATGACGAGAACCCCCGGGTCTGTCTTCTTGTCCTTCACCCAGGGGGCAATGCCCCGGACGGCCATGCCGGTGCTGCCGATAAATACCAGCTGATCGCACCAGGAGAACAAGTCCCCCACCGCCTCCGTCAGAGGCGGACGGTAGACTTCAAAATCCGGTTCCCCGAATTTCTCCATGGTCATCATCCGGCATTCCGCCGGAGAAAGGGCCTGCTTTACCCTTCTTGCCAAACAGCATCCCCGGCGGGTAAAGGCCAGAATGCTCAGTCGCATTTCGTTGCCGCCTCGTGGAAGGGCCGCTCATAGCTGGGGTCATAGAGGAAGGACTTCTGGTACTTCTCGCCCATGCAGTCGCCCACAATGATCAGGCTGGTACGGGTCAGGTCGTTCTCCGTCACGGTCTTGTGCAGGGTATCCACGGTGCAGTGGTAGATGCGCTCATCGGGCCAGCTGGCCTTGAACACCACCGCCACGGGGGTAGACCCCGGGTAGCCGCCCTCCAAAAGCTCCTTTTGCAGCTCTTCCGTGAGCCGGGTGCTGAGGTACAGGCACATGGTGGCCCGGTGGGCTGCCAGAGAGCGGATGCTCTCCTTTTCGGGGACCTTGGTCCGGCCGGTCTGCCGGGTGATGATGACGGTCTGGCTCACATCCGGCAATGTAAACTCCTGCTTCAAAGAGGCCGCAGCCCCGCAGAAGGCGCTGACGCCGGGGGTCACATCGTATTCGATGCCCCTGGGAATCAGCTCGTCAAACTGCTCCCGGACCGCACCGTAGATGCTGCTGTCGCCGGTGTGGAGCCGGACGGTGGTCTTGCCCTCCGCCTCTGCCTTGACGATGACGGCAGTGGTCTCCTCCAGGGTCATCTTGGCGCTGTTGTGAATCTCGCAGCCTTCCTTGCAGTAGTTCAGCAGCTCCGGATTCACCAGAGAACCGGCGTAGATCACCACGTCCGCCTCGCTCAGGAGCTTTGCGCCCCGCACCGTAATCAGATCCGCCGCGCCGCACCCGGCGCCGACAAAATGTACCATATGATTGCCTCCTATAAAGGTTTTTTATTATTGAATGGGGATAACGCGGAATTCCCTTAACCTTCCCCTACGGGGAAGGTGGCTCGCCGTAGGCGAGACGGAAGAGGGGCGTTTCGTAAGTGAGCGGTAGGTAGGCTGCGCGGATTTATTTTACCGCTCTCGCCCATTACGCCCCTCATCAGTCAGGGCTGCGCCCTGCCAGCTTCCCCGGAGGGGAAGCTCAAAATTCTCCCAATCAGTGCTTCCGTATTTTCCGTCTTTCCCAGTAGCCCATACTCCTTGGAGAACATGGCGCAGCCGATTTCCATATCTCCGGCGCGATATTGCAAATGAAAGCGGATGCGCTCCATGAGCCGCAGCAGGACCTTTTCCTTTCGGTCCCCCAGCAGGCGCAGGCAGTCGTCGCAACTGACGCACTCCAGCATGGCCCGGATGGTGTCTGCGTCCACCCCCTCGGCGCCGGCCATGGCGGAGAGGATCTCCGTGCGGCAGTCACCGTACTTCGAGTGGGTGTTCATCATGCCGCCCCCCAGCTTCACCAGCTTGCCGATGTGGCCGATGAGCAGCGCGCCCTTAAAATCCAGCTCCTTGCAGATATCCAGAGAAACGCCAATAAAATTGGACACCTGCACGGCGGTCTTGGGGTCGATTTTCAGGCTGTCCCGGATGAAATCCGAGCCGTAGTTGCCGGGGGTCAGCAGCACGTAGTCCCCCTGGGTTCGCTTCTGCCGCAGCTCCACCCGGATGGTATCCACCAGGGCCTGCTCGCTCATGGGCTCCACAATGCCGGTGGTGCCGAGAATCGAGATGCCGCCCACGATTCCCAGCCGGGGGTTGAAGGTCTTCTTCGCCAGCTCCTCTCCCAGGGGAACGGAAATTTCCACGGTGAAGCCCCCGGGGTAGTCCAGCTCCCGGGCGATTTCCAGCAGGTTTTCCCGGATCATGGCCCTGGGCACGGAGTTGATGGCCGCATTGCCCACGCTCTGGTCAAGCCCGGGCTTGGTCACCCGGCCCACGCCGAAGCCGCCGTCAACGTCCACCCCGGGGGACGCTTTCAAGGTGACCCTGGCGAAAATCAGCGCACCGGCGGTGACATCCGGGTCATCCCCCGCGTCCTTGGCAATGGCACAGGACACAAAATCCGCTCCCCGGGTGATTTCCTCCACATGCAGCGTCAGATCGATCCCTTTGGGGGTGTGCAGGCCGATGGTTTTCTTCTCCCGGCCCGTCAGCAGCATCCAGCCCGCCGCCTTGGCGGCTGCGGCGGCACAGGAGCCGGTGGTGTAGCCCAGGCGCAGCTGCTTGCCGTCCTTTACAACAAACTGTTCCATTATCTTGTGATCTGGTAGAGCATGGCGTTGCAGATGGCGGCGGCCACATTGCTGCCGCCCTTCCGGCCCCGGGCCACGATATAGGGGGCAAGGGCCGATTCAATGATCTCCTCCTTGCTCTCCACCACGTTCACAAAGCCCACGGGCACGCCGATGATCAGCGCCGGGTGCAGCTTGCCCGCCTCCATCAGCTCCTTGATGGCAATCAGGGCCGTGGGGGCGTTGCCGATGGCAAAGATGCAGGGCTTCCCCAGCTTTGCCGCCTTTTCCATGGAGACGATGGCCCGGGTAATGCCCCGTTCCTTGGCCTCTGCGGCCACATCCGGGTCGGACATAAAGCAGTGCACCTCCCCGCCCAGCTTACCCAGGATGGTCTTATTGATCCCGGCCCTGGCCATCTGGGTATCGGTGACGATATCGCAGCCCCCCCGCAGGGCGGCAATGCCCTTGGCCACGGCCCCTTCGGAGAAGGTCAGGTTTTTGGCATAGTCGAAGTCGGCAGATGTATGGATCACCCGCTTGACAACCAATTCATTCTCCGGGGCAATGGGCGTATCCCCCAAAAGCTCCGTGATGATCTCAAAGCTGCGCTTTTCGATGTCCATAGGTTTGATAATTTCCAGCATTTTTATTTCTCCTTTTAGGGAAAATTTGCGATTTATTGCATTTTTACGTTTTAGCGGAAGCCCTGTCAGAACTTTCGGCTGGGTGCCTCCGGCGGGGAGCTTCTTGTCCCGCCAAGAAGCTCCGCAAGAATGCGGCTTAAGAGGGCGCTGTCGGCAAAGCCGCCCCTCTTAAGAATCTTCCCGGCCTCAAAACCAACTTAGTCTGTGCTAGGGCACTCCCGGCGCGGAAAATGCGCCTATCTGGGCGCTATGAAACTGCGTGATCTGGCGTACCCATTGGGTTGGACTTCTCAAGGGCGCGTTTCGTGAGAACTCTGAAAATCTGTAGCAGGCGATTGCCACCGGCAATCGTTTCCAAAGACTAAGGTGGTCCTCTATTCCGCGCCAGTGCGCACACTGGCATGGAATATGTTGGATGCGGGGATGCTCCCGCAGAAAGCGCCGAAACCTTGCTTTTCTAAACGAAAAGCGGGCCGGGAGAATTCTTAAGGAGGACGGCTTGGTTTGCGGGAGCAAACCTTTCAGTGCCTCCTTAAGCCGCATTCTTTCCCCCTTTCTTGGCGGGACAAGAAAGGGGCCCCCGGAGGGATACCCAGCCCAAGGCTTTGACAGGGCTTCCGTCAGATCCTCACCGGCCTTTCAGGGGAGCCTTTTCTGCACATCTCCAAAAATCTTGCTACCATCTGGGGGTGTGCATAGAAATGAAAATGGGGGAAGCCCGCATAGAGATTTTCTGTGGCAATGCCGCAGCGCCAGGCTCTTCCGTCGGCCTTTTGGGCCAGGAAGTCTTCCCCGTTGCAGGTGGTATCGTAATAGTGGAATTCATGGGCAGGGAGCTGTTCCCCGGCGGCGCAGAGGAGATTGTCCTTTTGGGCCGTCAAGGTCACATAGCCAAAGCGGGAGAGCTTGCCCGTATTGTGTCCCGTGCCGGGCAGAAAGCCCACCATGGGTCTCCCCTCCAGCTCCTTCTGCAGGTACAGAAAGCCGCCGCATTCGGCGATGCAGGGCAGTCCCGCTTCCAGGGCCTGGCGGATGCTATCCTTCATGGATTGGTTCTCGGAAAGACTTTCCGCATAGAGCTCCGGATAGCCGCCGCCTAAATAAAGGCCCCGGATGTTCTCCGGCAGGGCTGCATCCGCAATGGGGGAAAAGGGCACAAGCTCCGCCCCAAGGCTGCGCAGCAGGTCCAGATTGTCCTCATAATAGAAGCAGAAGGCATTGTCCCTCGCCACGGCAATGCGCAGGGCCGGTCCCTCTTCCGGCAGCGCCACCGGCTCCCAGCTGAGCTCCGGCGCAGAGGCCGCCAGAGAAAGCAGCGCCGGGATATCCACACTTTTTTCGATCTGATCGGCTAAGACTTCCAGCTTTTCCTGCAAATCCGTCATTTCCTGGGCGGTGATCAGGCCCAAATGGCGGCTTTCCAGGGTGCAGTCCTTCATCACCGGCAGATAGCCAAGGGGAAGCACCGCCCCGCCGAATTGGTCCGCAATCGCCTGCTTCATCCGAGGGTAGAGCATGGCGGAGCACCGGTTCAGAATCACGCCCCGGATGTGGCTCTTCGGGTGCAGATTCAAAAAGCCCCCAATCACCGCCAGTACCGAATGGGCCGCCCCCCGGGCGTCCACCACCAGCACCGCCGGAGTATCCGAGGCCATGGCCACGGCGTAGGAGCTGGCCCGGGTAGTCATGCCAACGCCGTCGTAATAGCCCATAACGCCCTCGATGACGGAAAGGCTGCCGCCGTTCTTCGCCAGGGAGAAACGCAGGGTGTTTTCGTCAAAAAATTGCAGATCCAGGTTTCGGCAGGGCACCCCCAGGGCAGAGGCGTGGAACATGGGGTCGATGTAGTCCGGGCCGCACTTGAAGGCCCGCAGGTCCTTTTCCCGCCGTTTCAGCGCCGTCAGCAGACCGGAGACGAAGGTGGTCTTTCCGCAGCCGCTGTTGGTTCCCGCAATTAAAATCCGGGGTAGTTCTTTTTTCATAGCATCACCACAAAAGCCGCAGCGGCCATGGGGACCGCCGCGGCTGATTTCGCAAAAAAAGCGGGGGAGAGCGACTCTCCCCCGCATAACACGCAGGGATACTTTGGCGGGCAATCTGTTAAAAATGGTAAGGGGGGAAACCACATATACAGCACCAAAGAATCGAAAAGGCTGCGGCAGTTCCGAAAACTGCCGCAGCCGTCTTTCTGCGCCAAAAGCTGCCGCAGCCCCGTACTTGCAGGACCGGACACACAAACCGTTTCAGCAGGTATCCTGGCTCACGCATCCTCAGCTCTCGGCAAACGTCTTCTCGGAAACATCCAATGACCGGTTTTCACCTCATGCCGGAACCTCCGCGCTCACAGTGGCGGTACCGCTCGGGAGTTGCACCCGATTCCCTATTCTCTTCCAAGGCCCAACCGGCCCGGAAGCACTGAAACCGCTATTCACTTTCGCAATTATTTTACCACAGCCGATAGGCAATGTCAACAAGCAACCGAGCAGAAAAACCGGGCTGCTCAGGAAAAATGCCGTTTTTATACTCTCAGCTCCTCCAACCGCTTCCGAAGAAGCCGGAACTGGGCCTGGTCCTCCTCGCCGGGGACGCCCTTGCTGCCCATATCCGCCTCTTGCAGGCTGAGAAGCCTGTTCACCGTATCCCAGCCCATTTCTTCCACCAGTTCCGGCAGCTGCTCTGGCTCAAGCCTGGTCATGTGCAGCCGGATAAGGGTCACGACCTCTTCCCGCAGGGCTTCCGGCGCGCCCAGGCGGTGCAGAACGGTATCCGCCATGTCCGCGCCCACTGCCGCGTGATTTTTGAAATGGCCCCGGCCTGTTTCATCCCGGGCAAAGGTTGGGACCTTGCCCACATCGTGCAGCAGCGCCGCCCAGCGCACCGTCAGGTCCGGGGGGACATTGCCCACCACATGGGCAATGTGGGTAAACAGATCGTATTTATGGTGGGGCGAATGCTGGTCGAAACCCAGTGTAGGCTTCAGCTCCGGGATGATTTTCACGAGCACAGGCCCCATATCGATCACGTCCTCCGCAGTCAGCTTCGGCAGGGCCGCGCTGAGCCGGGTATAGGCCTGTGTGTTCAGCATGGGGCCTCCTCACCGGAGAGCAGCATCAGCAGCACGCCGCAGGCCATCAGGGTATAGAAGGGCAGCGGCTGCTTGCCAACCCCCGCCACGAGGCCGAAGTAGCCCGCCAGCAGACCAAAACGCAGCTGCCAAAGGCTGCTTTTCGCCATGCCCAGCCCCCGGGCCGCCTGCTGATAGGTAAACACGGCAAAGCACAGGCTTGCCAGCAGGGAGAAGATATAGTCCATCATCTGGGGCTCCCGGCTCCAGGTCTGGTAGGCCGCCACCAGGCGCACCACCAGCACCAGGCTTGCAAGGGCCCAGAGCATGGGCACGGGGCTCTGCCCCTTCCACTTGCGCCACCCGGCGGCAGCCAGGGCAGCGGCCGCCAGAGGGGCGGCGATTTTCAGCACCGTCCGCAGGCCCGCGAAGCCGTTGACCAGGTCCTCCCCGGCAAACAGCATCCCAATGGCCAGAAACCAGCAGCCCGTGGGGATAACCCAAGGCTTGGGCGTCTGCTTCACCGGCTTGGCCGTCAGCGCAAGGACCGCCGCCCCGGCGGTAAGTACCCACAGCGCAATTTCCAGGCCATGTCCGCCCACCAGAAGCCCCCGGCTGTCCACGCCCACCGTGTACAGCAGCCGCCGGACCAGATAGCCCACAAAGCCCAGGGCAAAGACACCGTATCCGAATTTGTCCCTTTTCATGAATAGCTCCTTTCGAGGCTCCCCTGAAAGGGGAGCTGGCTCGGCGTTAGCCGAGACTGAGGGGTTATCCCACCGAACCCCTCCGGCCCTGACAGGCCACCTCCCCTTGCAGGGGAGGCTTACTTTATCATCGCAATTGCGCCGACAACGGCGGCCAGAATGGGCTGGTGAAGCAGATAGATGAGCAGGCTCTTTCTGCCCATCCACTGCAAGGCCTTTGCCGGCGGGTTCTCTCTGGGCAGCAGGCTTTTCTTTTCGGCATAGAGCGCCCTGCCCAGCACCGCACCCAGCAGAAAATAGCCCAGGTTTGGAAACAGGGGGAAATAGTCCGAGGAGGCAAAGCCATAGGGGGCAAAACCCAGAACGGTCAGCCAGGGGAAGGAAAACCCGACCGTCCGCAGCCACAGCCCCAGGACGATCATGGCAAGGGCCACAATGGTCAACAGGGCGCTGTTTGCCCGCCGGAACAGAGGCCAGAGCATCATGCAGCAGCCCAGGCACTGCAAAACGCCGAAGTAAATAATGATATCCTTCCCGGCAAAGCCCAGAAGATACATGCCCACCGTGGCTCCCGTACACAAAAAGCCGCAGCAGAACACCAGCAGCCCCCGCTTCACCGGGCGGCTGCCCAGGGTTGCGCTGATGCCGGAGATCAGCAGAAAGATGGCGCCGTAATTGTTCTTGAACAGCTGATACCATCCGGGGTTCCAGTCCCAGAGGCCGTAGAGCTCCACCACATCATAGTGCAGGTGAATGAGCACCATGCCGATCAGCGCCAGCCCCCGGGCAGCGTCCAGCTCCCAGATGCGCTTTTTCATTTTGCCTCGACCTTGGCGTTGGCTTCCTCTTCCAGCACACGGTAGGCAACCTTGCCCACCAGGGTCTTGGGCAGCTCCTTGCGGAACTCGATCTCACGGGGCATGGCGTACTTGGCAATGCGGCCGGAGCAGTAGTCCAGGATCTCCTTTTTCAGCTCCTCCGTGGGCTCCACGCCGGGCATGGGCACCACATAGGCCTTGACCTTCTGAACCCGGTAGGGATCTTTCACGCCAATGACGCAGCTGATGAGCACCTTTTCATTGGCATCAATGATATTCTCCAGCTGAGAGGGGTACACATTGTAGCCGGAGGTGACGATCATGCGCTTGATGCGCTGGCGGAAATAGACGAAGCCGTCCTGGTCCATGTGGCCCAGGTCACCGGTGTGCAGCCAGATGCGGCCGTCGTAATGGCGGCGCAGGGTCTGGCGGGTTTCCTCAGGGTTATCCATATAGCCCAGCATGACCGTGGGGCCGGAGATACAGATTTCGCCCTCGATGTTGGCCTCCACCTCGTTGGTGGTGCCGGGCTCTACGATCTTATAGAAGGTATCGGGGAAGGGCACGCCGATGGAGCCCTGGCGGGCATAGTCCTTTGGGGTCAGGCAGGAGGCGGTGACGCACTCGGTGGTGCCGTAGCCCTCCCGGATCTGCTCGGAGCAGCCGTGGTCCTTCAGAAAGGCATCCACCTTCTTTTTCAGCTCGGGGCTCAGGCTGTCGCCGCCGGAGAAGATGCCCTTCAGGAAGCTCAGGTCTGCCCCCTCCAGATTGTCCGCCCGCAGCAGGGCCTCGAACAGGGTGGGCACGCCGGGAATCAGGTTGGGCTTCTGCTTCACCAGGGTCTCGGCATAGGTCTTCACATTGAACTGGGGGATGAGGATGCAGGTTGCGCCGTTGATCAGGGGCAGGTGAATGCCAATGCCCAGACCGAAGCCATGGAATACGGGCATCACGGAGAGCATCTTCATATTGGAGATCTCCTCCAGGGTAAAGCCGGAGGCGGCAGAGGTCTGCAATGCCAGGGCGTTGAAGTTCAGGTTGGAGAGCATGATGCCCTTGGTGGTGCCGGTGGTGCCGCCGGAATAGAGGATGGCGCCGCACGCATCATAGCGGTTGGAAATGGGAGGCAGGGTCACGCCCTTGCCGGCCCGGACCATGTCATACCACAGCGTATAGCCGGTCTTCGGCAGCTTCTTCACCGCCCGGGCGGCCTTGGTCATGGGGTAGAGCACATTCAGGGGGATTGGCAGCTCATCGGCGACCTTGGCAATGAGGATGGTGGTGGGGTTTTTCAGCTGGGGCTGAATGGAGACCACCTTTTCATAGAACTGGTCCAGGGTCAGAATGGCCTTGCTCTGGGAGAAGTTCAGATAGAAGGCGATCTCCTGGGCGGCGGACAGGGGGTGAATCATATTGGGAATGGCCCCGATCCGGTTCAGGGCATAGAAGCAGTCCAGAGCCTGGGGGGTATTGGCCATGCAGATGGTCACCTTGTCGCCCTTGCGGATGCCCATTTTGTACAGGCCCTTGGCCGCGGCGTGGATGCGCTTCATGAACTCCGTATAGGAGGTCTTCTTGCCCATGAAGATATAGGCCGTGTGATCCGGATACTTTTTGGCGGCAGCGGCCACCATTTCATACATGGTCTTGTGGGGATACTCCAGAGAAGCCGGGGTATTTCCATAATATTTCAGCCAGGGTGCGGATGCGGATAAACCCATTGTATGTAGTTCCTTTCTGTTTTGCATAGATAGGCCCAGTATATCATGTTTCCCCTTGGATTTCTACCCTTTGGAGGAAAAAATCTACCGCAAAGAGAACCCCGCCGGAGGATTTCTCCTTGTAAACCCAGACAAATGGGAGTATAATGATTGGAATCAAAGGGATAAAAAGCTTCCCCTCCGGGGCAATCCTGTCACCCTGAAACAAATTCTCAGGTTAACGACATTGCCCCCAGGGGAAGCCATTCTCCACCCGCTCATTTCAGGAGGAATTCACCATGCTTTTAGGTTCCATGACCGTTCTTGCCGCAATTTTCGCGGTGCTCACCTGCGCCCTGGGGCACTTTTCCGGGGCCGCCATTGTTTTCGGCACCCTGGGGTGCTTTGTGGGGTACTGGCTTGGCCTGTTTGCAATCGCCTTTGCGGTGCTGTGGGTCTCCTGCGCCACGGTGGACATTTCCAAGCCCCAGGAGCAGGATTCCAAATACTTCCGCCGCCTTATGAAGCTCTATATTCCTGCCGTCATGTCCTTATTGCGAATGGACGTTCAGATGGAGGGGTCGGAAAAGCTTCCCAAGGATGGCCGGTTCCTGCTCATCTGCAACCATCTGTACATCTTAGACCCCGTGCTGCTGCTTGGCTGCTTCCCGGAAGCCCAGCTGGCCTTCATCTCCAAGCGGGAGAATGCGGATATGTTCCTCATCGGCAAGATCATGCACAGGCTGATGTGCCAGATGATCAACCGGGAGAATGACCGGGAGGCTCTGAAAACCATCCTCAAGTGCATCCAGATGATTCGCGAGGATCAGGTCAGCGTTGCCGTCTTCCCCGAGGGCTACACCAGCCGGGACGGCAAGCTCCACCATTTCCGCTCCGGCGTCTTCAAAATCGCCACCAAAACCCAGGTGCCCATCGTCATGTGTACCGTAAAGAACACCCAGAATATCTTCCACAACATCAAGCGTCTGAAAAAGACCGTTGTCCCCCTGCATGTGGTGGGCGTCATCCAGCCCGAAACCTACTCCGGCCGCACCGCCGTAGACATCGCCCAGGAGGCCTACGACAAAATGCTCGCCGACCTGGGGCCGGAGTTCGCGCTGCCGGAGGAAAACTAAAAAAAGCAAAAACGCGAACCGTGCAAAAGTCGGTTCGCATTTTTGCATTATTTGCTTTCCGCATTCAGGGGGTCAACCCTAACATCCGGGTAGGGATTCACAATGGCCGTGCGGTAGGTGTGGTAGATAACCATGCCGGGCTTGCCGCCGGGGGTCTTCTTCACCTGCTTCACCGTCGTCACGTCCACGGGGATGTTCTGGCCGCCGCCGGTTTCGGCGTAGTAGGCGGCCAGCTGGGCTGCCTGGGTCACGGTGTCATCCGGGGGCTTCTGCCCGCCGCAGGAGATGATGACATGGCTGCCGTGGACCTTGGAGGCATGGCACCAGACATCGTCCTTCCGGGCCAGCTTGAAGGTCAGCTCGTCATTTTGCCGGTTGTTTCGGCCTACGTAAATGGGGAAGCCGTCGGTGCTTTCAAAGCGCATGGGCGGCAGCTTGCTCTGCTTCATCTTCTTTTTGGCCCCATCCATGCGGACGTAGCCCCCGGCATAGAGCTCCTGGCGGATCTCCTCCAGCTCGGCCTCACTCTGAGCCCGGCCCAGCTCCTCCAGGACGCTCTCCAGGTAGCTGCACTCCTCGGTCCCCAGCTCCAGCTGGTGGGTCAGCTCCTTCTGGGCGTTTTTCATGCGGGTGTAGTCCTTGTAGAACTTGGCCGCGTTCTGCTGGGGGGAGAGGATGGGGCTCAGGGAGATCTCCACATCGCCCATGTTCTCGTCGTAAAAATCCTGGCAGACAATCTTCGTCTGGCCCTTTTGGATGCGGTGCAGGTTTGCCGTAAGGATATCCCCCAGCTGCCGCAGGCGCTCCCGGTCATAGGTGGCCGTCAGCTCCTTTTCCTGCAAAGCCATTTTCCGGCGCAGGCGCTGGACCTGATTGGTAACGGACTTGCGCAGAGACTGGCTTTTCTGGCGCATGGCATCCTTCCGGTCCCGGAGGGTATAAAACCGGTCCAGCAGGCCGCTGAAGGACTCCGCCCGGGCGCAGTCCCCGTACTCCCGGATGGGGCAGAAGGCGAACTGCTTGAGTGTTCCGTCCGGGGCGGCATAGTACCAGGGAGCGGGATGGCGCAGGTGCTCCTCAAAGAAGAGGTACAGCTTCTCCCCTGCCCTGTCCGCATCCAGAGCGCTGACCCGGGCATCCGTGTCTCCGGCGGCAAACAGAGCCGCCTCCCGGGTGACCAGGGGGGACAGACCGCCCAAAGAATCCATAAGCCGCTGGGAGAGGACATCCGCCCCCTCAGCGGTCAGCAGGTTAACATAATCTTCCTGTGTCATTTCCGCCGGGTTCCGCTTTTCAATGGGACTGGGGTTCTGGTAGCTCAGCCCCGGCAGGGCAGGGCGGCTGCTCTCGTCCAGGCCGATGCGGCGCAGGCAGTCCAGGATTCTGCCCTCCGGCCCCAGCAGATACACATTGCAGGTCCGGCCCATAAGCTCCGCCACCAGCCTTTTCTGAATGGGATAGCCCATCTCATCGGTGCAGTCGAAGCTGAACACCGCGCAGCGCTCCATTGGAGTCTGAGAAATCTCCGACAGGCGGGCACCCAAAAGGTGCTTGCGCAGGAACATGCAGAACATGGGCGGCTCCGGGGGATTCTCCGGAGAGGCCGCCGTCAGGTGCAGCCGGGGGGCGGTTGGGTTGGCGGCAATCAGCAGCTTTTCCCGGCTCTTCTGGCCCCGCAGCTGGAAAATCAGCGTGTCCCGGCTGGGCTGGTAGATTTTCTCCACCTTGGCGCCATCGCAGCGCTCCCGGACTTCTCCCAGCACGGCGCTGAGGTAAAACGCATCAAAGGCCATGGTCTTCTCCTTCCATGACGGCCCGGAACAGCTCGTTGATCCTGCCGGTCTTTCCCGCTAAGTACAGCGCCCCAAACAGAGCCTCCAGGCCTGTGGCCTTGGCATACTGGGCCGGGGTGGCCCCCTTGGGCACGGCGTGGACATGGGCATTCTTGCCCCGGCGGTAATAGGAAAGCTCCTCTTCATTCAGAAGGGGCAAAAGCTTATCTACGAATTCCGCCTGGGCCGGGGCATTAACCAGGGCAACGGTCTTTTTGTGCAGATCCAGCACGGTTTTATAGCCCTGCTCGCACAGGTAGCTGCGGCACAGCAGCTCGAAGACTCCGTCGCCGATGTGGGCCAGGCCCAGATTGGAGATGGCGTCGATCCGGCCCTTGTCCAGATTCATTTCAAAATAGTTTTCCAAAAGTTCTTTCCTCGATTCAATAAAAACTGGGCGCACAGCCCGGTGAACAGTCCTGTGATCAGGCTGATGGCAATGAGAATGGGTAAATAGGCCAGCAGCGCCGGGGTTCCGCTGATGCAGACCGCCACGGCCATTTGCCCCACGGAGTGGGCCGCGGCCCCGGCGCAGCCCGCCACCCAGAGCTGATTTTCCTTCAGCACCCGCCGCAGCAGGATGGTGACCAGAATTGCCAGGCCGCCGCCGGCTGCGGAATAGAGAATGGTGCTGAAATTGCCCGCAAACACCGCCCCCAGGAAAATCCGCGCTGCAAGCACCAGGCAGCCCTCCCCCGGCCCCAGGAGAAACACGGTGAACACGGTGACAATATTGGCAAGCCCCAGCTTCACCCCAGGGATGGGCACCGGCGCGGGGATCTGGGCCTCCAGCATAAAAATGGTCAGCGCAATGGCCGTCAGCAGGCCCAAGAGGACCATTTTTCGGGTTTTCATGGGGTGCACCCTCCTTTTTCCGATAGCATACCATTTTTTTGCGCTCCTGTAAAGTCCACCTTCTTCCGCTGGTTTTTTTCATGGGGACGTGGTATGATAGGCGCAGAAATACAGAAGGAGTTTTTTATGGACGATCTGGACTTTATGCAGGAGGCCCTCGCGCTGGCAAAGCAGGCCTCGGAGCAGGGCGAGGTGCCCGTGGGCTGCGTCATCACCCGGGGGGAGGAAATCGTTGGCAGAGGCTATAACCGCCGGGAAACAGACAAATCCGCCCTGGCCCACGCAGAAATTCAGGCCATTGACGAGGCCTGCAAGCGATTGGGCGGCTGGCGGCTGTGGGAATGCACCCTCTATGTGACCCTGGAGCCCTGCGCCATGTGCGCCGGGGCGATTTTAAGCGCCCGGATTCCAAGGGTGGTCTATGGGGCCAGTGATCAAAAATTCGGGGCCTGCAAATCCGTGTGCAGCCTCTTTGACATGAATTTCAACCACCACCCCCAGGTGGTCTCCGGCGTAATGGAGGAGGAATCCGCCGCACTGCTGCGCAGCTTTTTTCAGAATCTGCGCGTAGAGCTGCGGTCCAGGCCGAAGTGGAGGAAACCGGGGGAAGCCTTTTGACGCTTTTTCAAGGAGGTCTTCGGATTGCGGAAAAACAGTGCGGCCCACCGGCTGGGGCTTACCTGCATTGCCCTGTGTCTGCTTCTGCGGTTTCATGGCACGCTGGAAGCGGTCCTGGCCGCGCCGGAAACCGGGGAATTCCTGCTGTACCTGGAAACCGGGCAGCGGGCGATTCGTTCTGAGCAAACGAAGACCGCCGTTCCCGCCTACGCCCCGGAGTCTCCCGCAATTGCCGGGGCCCTGCCGCCGGAGGCGCTGCCCCTGCCCGCCACCGCCCCCACGGAAGCGCCGGAACCAACCGCGCCGGTATTCACCGCCCGGGATGGGGCCGATATTCAGCTCTACAATACCGCTGGGGTCGACCTTGACCCCGAAACGGCCATTCTGCAAGCCCCGGCGTGGCCGGAAGCCGACGGCCCGAAGGTTCTGATCTACAGCTCTCATGCCACGGAAAGCTACCAAAAGAACGGCGAAAACTACACAGAAACCGCTGCCTACCGAACACTGGACAGCGGTTTTAATATGCTCAGCCTGGGTGCCGCCCTGGAAGATGCCCTAAAGGCGCGGGGCATCCCCGTACTCCGGGACGAAGCGCTCCACGACTACCCATCCTATAACGATTCCTATATCAGCTCCCGCAAAAGCGCCCGGGAATATCTCGATGAATACCCCTCTTTGTGCCTGGTGCTGGACCTGCACCGGGACGCCTCCTCCGGAAAGCAGCAGCTGCGGCCTCTGGCCCAGACGGCGGGCGGCGCCGCCGCCCAAATCATGCTGGTGGTTGGTACGGACCGGGGAAACCGGATTCACCCCAACTGGCGGAAAAACTTCTCCCTGGCCCTGCGGCTGCAAACCCTCTTAGAGCGGGCCTCTCCCGGCATCACACGGCCCGTCAATATTCGTTCCCAGCGATTCAACCAGGACCTGAGCCCCGGGGCTCTGCTCATTGAGATCGGCGGGGCGGGAAACACCCATCAAGAGGCCCTGGCCTCCACGGACATTCTGGCCCAGGCCATTGAAGCCTTGCTACAGTAGATTCCACCAGGTTAAGCTGTGGGCCTCATACACCGCCCGAACCCGCCTTGCCAGCTCCCGGCAGCAGGCGGAAAACTCCACAGCGTCCTCGCCGTAGGCCGGAAGCCTTGCAAACAGGCTGTCCACATCCTCCATGGGCTGGTGGTCCGCAAAGGCCGCCGTTAATCGCCATGCCTTGCGCCAGCCCCGCTGGGCCGTTTCCTGGTGGAGCAGGGCGGTGTCCCAGTCCTCCCGGGCTGCCGCCTGGGCCGCCTGGGTCAGCTCCCCGGTGATGGGGGCCTGCAGGGCGGCCACTGCCCACTGGACGCCCAGTCCCGCCGCCAGCAGCAGGGCCAAAATCACGCAGCCAATGATGCCTCTTGTCATAGCCGCTCCTTCCGCACAAACACAACTTTCCCGCTGCCGTCTACGATCAGCAGCAGGGTATCCTCCAGCACCGCCTCATGGGTGGCCAGGGTCTGTTCCACCCAGGGAAGATCCTTCCCCGCCTTTTGCAGGTTCTCCGGGAACAGCCGCCCATCCTCCGCCACCACAATGGGCAGCGTATTCTCCTTCACCCGAACCCCCGCATCCTTGGCACTGGCGGGGGCGAACTGCGCATAGGGAAAGACGGAGAGATTGCCGTCCGTCTCCAGAATGGCATACTGGACCTGGGTAATGTCCAGGATGTCCTTCTCCCGGAGCTTGCCGAAGAGCTCGTCCAGGGTCACCCGGGTCAGCCGCAGATTGCCTTGCAGCAGCCGCCCATCGTCAATGAGCAGCACGGGCTTGCCGCAGAACAGCCGCCGCAAAGGGCCGCTGCACAGCATGAGCCAGGACAGCACCAGCTCCACCCCCAGCACCGTTAAGATTGGGATCAGGCCCGTCAGCAGGGGGATGCCCGCATCTTGCATAGGGATGGCCGCCAGATTGGCCACCAGCATGGTCACCACAAATTCCGCCGGCTCCATCTCCCCGATCTGCCGCTTGCCCATGAGCCGAATGACCAGAATGAGGATAAGATAGAGAATGACGGTGCGGATGTAGGAGAGAATCATAGGTTGGCTCCTTTCGGGGGGCAAAAGTAAAATTGGGACCTCCTCCAAGAGCTTCCCCTCCGGGGGAGCTGGCTCGCGTAAGCGAGACTGAGGAGGGGCTTAACGGGCGGAAACAGCAGGAAATACGTACCGCTCTCGCTCGTGAGGTCCCTCTTCCACCGCTGCGGCGGTCCCCCTTCCCCGCAGGGGAAGGTTAGGGCTTTTTCACTCTTCCAAATCATTCCCCCAAAATGGGGCGCTTATTCTTGCTTTTCTTTGTCACACTTGCGGTTTTTGAAAACAAATGCGTTTTTTCCTTGATTTCATCCGCCTGCTTGGGTATAATGGGTGCAAACTCCGAAAAAACAACTGGGGGACAAATACATGAAAAACAGTGAAAAAACACTCGATATGATCGTAAACCTCTGCAAAAACAGAGGCTACGTCTATGCCGGCTCCGAAATCTACGGCGGCCTGGCCAACGCCTGGGACTACGGTCCCCTGGGCGTGG
>OIYP01000524.1_pt1 | contig 24682 bp, 24 predicted proteins | sample 1588261 | NCBI WGS metagenome assembly OIYP01 (sample SAMN03283293) | human gut metagenome | biome: human-associated habitat; material: feces | host: Homo sapiens | place: Peru | collected 2012
AACTATTTCATAAAATTTATCAATTTAGACTTGACTTGTATATAGTTGGTCTTAATTTATATAAACATTTCTAATTATCAAATTCATGATTAACAACATAATTAGTAATAATAACTTCTTCTACTTTACCACGTTTTTTACCATTAGCATTAATACTTCTCTTAGCTTCAATAACATGAATATGATAATCTTTATATAATTCATTAATAAAATCAGTATTATGGTTAGAAAGCATTACAAAGCATCCTTTTTGATCTAGCTCTTTAAATACTCTTGCAAGACGAGCTTGTTCATCACGTGAAAACCCCTCTTCCGTATAACTAGTAAAAATACTTTTATCAGAATCATATGGTGGGTCAAAATAAATAAAATCCCCCTTTTTAGCACTTTTTAAAGCTTCTTCAAAATCACACTCTAAAATACTAACATCATTATAATTTAAATATCCACATATAATCCCTAAATTTTGTCCTTCATAAGTATTAACTTTATTTTTCTTACCAAACGGAACATTAAACTCATTTTTAGAATTAACACGATACAAACCATTAAAACAAGCCTTATTTAAATAGATAGTTCTAGCTCCTCTTTCATAATCTTTTAATTTAGAAAACTTCTTTTCATCACGATCTAAATTACGTATTTTATAATAATAATCTTCACTATGTAAAGTTTCATGATGATTTAATTCTTTACATAATAGACTAAACTTTCTCTCATCTTTTAAACATTTATATACATTCATAAGTTCAGTATTAGAATCACTTATAACGGCCTTTTTAGGCGATAGCTCAAATAAAAGTGCTCCCCCACCCACAAATGGTTCATAGTATGTATTATACTCTTCTGGTACATACTTTAATAGTTCATTCATAATCTGTCTTTTTCCGCCAGCCCATTTAACAAATGGTTTTCCCTTAATCATAACTAAACCTCCATATATTTAATTTTATATTCTTTACATTTTTCTTCTAAAAGATCAAAATCACAACATCTTTTTTTAACATTTATTGGCAAATGTTCTTTTTTATATTCTAGCATAAACAAATGAACTTTATTTAATAATTTTTGTTTGTTGTCATTTAAAAATGTTAATTGCTTAATTATTAAATTTTTATAATTTTTATCTTTTATTATAGGTAGAACCTTAGTTAGACAGTCTATCGGTACTGGAATCATATTATTTATATTTACTATACCCAGTGTACCATTATCTAGTTTAAAGATGTCGATATTTTTAGAATTCATAATTAAATGTTTTGGCTTAGGTGATGCAAGAGGGGCAAAATAATTATGATTATCAATTTGATATACAACACCGATGTATGGCCTTGTACTGTTTTTATTATAGTATATTTTTTTATCAAAGCACCTTAAATAATTGACATAATCATCACTAAGAAAATAAATCTTTATACTTTTCATACTTCATTGCCATCTTAACTATATTTTCAATATATATAGCTATTCCTTTCTAATTTATCAAAAAATCAAGATATTGCTATTATATTTTATATACATTTGTATGTCAACGATTTTCAGATAAAAATAAATGGCTAGACTATTAAGTCTAACCAACTTTTTTAGTTCCCTACTTTGGCAAGGGTATTCCTTCTTTTTTAGTTCCCTACTTTGGCAAGGGTATTCCTTCTTTTGAAACTATTTGTTTCTTTAATATTATATGAAATTTCTCTCATCTAATACATTTACATTCTAACAAATATAATTTACATTGTAAATACCTAATGATTACCATTCTCCAATTCATAGTTATATCATTAACTAATAACATTAATAATTGTTACTAAATAATAAAATCACTATTTTTTTGGTTTAATATTACTAATATCTATCCAATTTCCTAAAATCAAATCGTATTCTTCAGGTTCAAATGGAACCATTCCAGCCCAATGAGAAAAAGTAAGTTCGCCAAAATATATTTTGCCATTAATTTCATAAAAATCAACTCTTAAATGTGGAATATCTTTTGATAAAATTTCAGCAAGTTCTTTCATTTTTTCAAAATTAAGTGGTTTACTTGGAGGTACAAGTGCATTTGGATGTCCATTTTTAATAGGCAAATGATTGAAATTTTCATCATAAAAATCAAACTTAGTTTCTTCATTTTCATTTACGCGATCAGTTGCAATAAATAATAATTTCACCTTTCCATTAAAGCAAAAAAATTTATAATCATTAATACCATCAGAATCATCATTTGTCATATATTTTTCGATAATAATTCTAGGCTTTACATTTTTATATGGCCATTCTTTCCAACAATTAAAATAATTTACCTTTAAACATTGATTAATCTTTCTTTTAGCTTCTTTTAGATTCAATTTACTTTTATCCTTACAAATAACTAATCCACCAGAATCATGTGTACATTTCATAACAAATTGTTGTGGGAGTTTTTCAAAATCTATATTTTCAAATTTATCATATATCCCAATAGTAGGAATAATATACTCTTCACCTATTATATTTTTAACATATTCCTTTGCTTCATATTTATCTACCATTTTAGTATATCTATCTTGTCTGTCATATATTTTTAACCATTGTAATTTTTCATTATACGTTTGTGGATTTTTCCAATTAATTTTTTTCCCCAAATAATAATCAAAACATAAGTCTAAAAATTTTTGATCAGACATTTTTATAATATTTTTTCTTGCTAATTTTATCAAAAGTAATTCAAATTTCTTCATAATTTCACTCCTCTAACAAATTAAAATAACAATTCACTTTTTTAATTAATTTCTGTATTTTATTACTATATTTAATTTTGTTTTTCATTTTATTATAGATCTTGTTAAACGTTTTATTAAATATATACTGATATATTAAGGTTAATACAATACTTACTATAAAGATTATACATATTGTAATTATAATTCTATATACAAAATAATGACTATTAATATAAAGATCATTTTTTAATATATTAAAATATAAAACTTTTCGTAAAAGATAGTTATCGTGAATCAAATAAACTCCTATCATTGTTGATGCTATTAAATTTATGTTCTTACTTTTAAATTTTATATTTCTAAAACCCAAAAAGATAAAAATACTAGCCAACAATAGAAATATCGAATATTGCTTAGAAAAATAAAACTGATATTTATCAAATACATAATAATACTTCCCTAATTGTTGAAAAAAGAACGAACTTAAAACAGCAATTAAATACATGCTTATACCAATAAATATATTTGAAAATATTTTATCATTTTTAACATATAAATTAATATAACCACCAATGAGATAAATAAATAATAACCATAAAAAATTATTTTCACCTACCATTTTTATAGAAAATAAGCTTGGTAATAATGACAAAAGTACTCCAAGTAAAATCAAAAGACAAAAATATTCTTTTTTTGTTAAACTATTAATAAATTTATTAATATAATCTGTAAAAATATAAATAATAAAATAACTTGTAATAAACCAGTAAACATTAAAAAATATAGGAAAAAAGCTTTTAATATAATCTACCATCTGTAATGGAAAATTAAATACCGAAAGTATTAAAACTATAATGATTGAAATTATAGTTGTATTTATATACAATCGTATAGCTTTTTTAAGATTAAACTTAGAATGAATTAAAAAATATCCACTAATTAACATAAAAATATTAACGCCTAATTTTCCATTAAACATAAATAAATTAACAATTAATTTATTTGGGAAGAAAATTATTTTATTAATATCAATATTAAGATGGAAAACAAAATGGTAAGAAACAATTAATAGCATTGCTATGATTCTTAATATTTCAAAATTACTATTTCTATCAATATTTTGTGACTTTAATTTCATGCTACGACCTACATATAAAATGCTTTATACCATTCTGCAAATTTTCTTAAACCATCCCTTAATGATGTACTAGGCTTAAAGCCAAAATCATTTTCTAATGGTGTAGTATCAGCATACGTTACAGGGACATCTCCAGGTTGCATTGGTACTAATTCTTTATGTGCTTCAAAATCATAATCTTCTGGCAAAACCCCAGCCCGAACTAATTCTTCTTGCAATATTGAAACAAAATCCAATAAATTTTCAGGATTATTATTACCAATATTATATAATGCATACGGAGGAACTGGTAAACCATCTTCACCATTTTTTTTCTCAGGTGCTTTATTCATTACTCTAATAATTCCTTCCACAATATCATCAATATAAGTAAAGTCCCTCATACAATTCCCATAATTAAATATTTGAATTTTTTCACCATTTATTAATTTGTTTGTAAATCCAAAATATGCCATATCAGGTCTTCCGGCTGGACCATAAACAGTGAAAAATCTTAACCCTGTTGATGGAATATTATATAACTTTGAATAACTATGTGCAAACAACTCATTACTTTTTTTAGTTGCCGCATATAAAGAAACAGGATTATCAACTTTATCACTGGTAGCATAAGGAACTTTTTTATTTGAACCATAAACAGATGAACTAGACGCATATACCAAATGTTCTACTGGGTAATTTCTACAACCTTCTAATATATTGTAAAAGCCAATAATATTCGATTCTATATATGCATCTGGATTAGTAATACTATATCTAACTCCTGCTTGAGCAGCTAAATTTACAACTATCTCAGGTTTATACTCCTTAAATATTTTATCAATTAATTCTTTGTCAGATAAATTACCCTTTATAAAGACAAAATTGTTATATTTTTGTAACTTTTCTAACCTAGACTCCTTAATTTTTATATCGTAATACTCATTCATATTATCTAGCCCAATAATTTTAACAGTACTAATCTCTTGCAAAAGCTTGTTTGCCAAATTTGAACCAATAAATCCAGCTACTCCTGTTATAAATATAATTTTATTTTCCAAATTTTTCATTATTTTAACCTCTTTCATTTTTTAAAATATTATTTTTTAAAATATTGTACTTATCATTCAATATTTGAACTTTATTCAATTCATTTCTATCAACTACTTTATTTTTTTTATAATCTACTTTTATATTATATATATCTAATTGGTCAGATGTCAAATCATAATACTTGTTGTTTAATTTATTAAAGTAATGGGTTTCACCAAATAAATAATCAATCTTATGAATTGTTCCACCGAATCTATCTTGAAAAATCATTGCAGTAATACAACATTGTCCATATGTAGGATTATTTTCATAGTTATAGTTCTTTTTTCCTTTTTCATATGTTGTGCTTATTGAGTAATTTTCTAAACATTCAATAAACAACATATCAATTTTTGTAATACCTTCATTATAATAATGAATTTGTCTTCCACTTTGTGTATAAAATTTCATAAAACATTCCTACCTACATATAGTAATTACATAAGGATAAACAAGATAAGTTTTAAATTTGCCTTTTTTTGTTAATTCAGTTATATTCCCCAATTTAAGATTATCTCTTTTTATCATAGCCTCTCTTCTTGTCCATTCTTTAAAAAACTTGTATTTTGAATTAGTATTAATTTTTAAATATCTTTTTAAATCATCAGGTACATTTCTTATTTTTTCAACATCAATCCCAACGTTTTTAGAAGAAATAATTATAAATGTATATTTTTCTGTATGACTAATGCTTATATGTTTATGAGAATTAACAAGATATGGTTTACCATTCTCATCTTTTCTTACTTTAAAATGTTTAGAATAATCTCTACCTCTTATTACCCTTATCATTAAAATTCACCATAAATAAAGCTTGCTGGGTTATAGCCATAACCATACATTCCATAAATTAACACTAAAAATAGTAGTCCTACAAAAATAATATACCTAAATACAATATTTTGTTTTTCTAACCATTCATCAATTTTTACTCCATTATATTTCACTAAATCAACGAATAAAACTATTATAATTGATATGATAATTACATTTAAATTATGCGACCCTCCAAGTAATTCTAAAATACTATTTGAAGAACTACAAAAAATACTATTTAAAAGTGTAATAAATTGTTTAAGAGAATCAGCTCTAAATAACGTTAATCCAATAACTACTAAAAAAGTTGTTCTAATAATTTGGAACAATTGAAAGCTAAAACATTTTGTTTTAATTTTCAATTGTTTAATAAAAAAATCAGAAATCGGTTTTAATAGCATCCCAATTAAAATTAAAAGAAAATAATACATCCCATAAACAATATACTTAATTCCATATCCATGCCATATTCCCATTAAAAACCAAACACCAAACAAAGGTAAAAATGAAGTAATAGCGTCCGCTAAAAATCTAGGTAATTTATTATGCGTCCGTATATTTAATTTCATATTAAATTTTGACATCGTAATTGGAAAAAAAATGTAATCCTTAAGCCATCTACCAAGTGTAATATGCCATCTTCTCCAAAATTCAGATATATCTTTTGAAAAAAATGGTTCTTTAAAGTTCTCTGGAATCTTAATATTAAATAAACTTCCGATTCCAATAACTATATCCATACAGCCAGAAAATTCTGTATAAATTTGTATTGCATATAAAACCATTGCTACAACTACAATACCACCTGAATAACCACCAGCAAATACCATATCAACTAAAACTGCAACTCTGTCAGCAATTATCAATTTTTTAGCAAATCCATACAAAATCCGTAAATATCCATATTTAAAGTTATTATAGTTAAATCTACTACCCTCATATAAAGAACTAGCTACTTCATTCACTTTAATAATTGGCCCCTCTACCATTAATGGAAAAAAAGTCATAGATAAGTATAACTTAAAAAAATTATGTATTGGTTTGGTCCTACCTAAATATATATCTATAACATAACTTAAGGCAACAAGTGTATAATATGATATTCCAAGTGGAACAGCCAGTTTTAATAAATTCATATTAGTATTAAAAATATTATTAAAAGTCCCTATTATATGATTATGTTCCTTTAAAAACACCAATAAGAATACATTTAAAACTACTGTTAACATAAATATTAACTTTTTTTGTTTTTTATACTTTTCCATCAAAATTGCAGAAAAATATACAGAAAAGATTGAAATTAATAAATATATTATATTAAACTTACAAGATATTACATAAAAAAGGGTATTTGCAATAAATAATACTATGAATCTAACTTTTTTGGGAAATATATAATACAATAAAACAGTTAAAAATATAAATATTATAAAATCTAGTGATACAAAACTCATTTTTTATTTCTCCATTTTCTTTTGAATCATATTATATATTGTTTCAATTGTTTTGAAATTTTCAGGCACTAAATCTGAAATATCTAACATCACATTAAACTCACTAGTGATTTTAGCAACTAATGTAATTATATCAAATGATGTTAAAATACCATTTGTAATTAAATCGCTTTCAGTCATAAAATCAACACCTGGTTTAACTTCATTTAATATTTTTTCTAAATTTTCCATATTATTCTTCCTCCTTTAAATTTTTATAAAATGTACGATCTATTTTACCATTCATGTTATAATTCATTTTTATCTCTTTATGTATTTTGTTTGGCAGCATATATTCAGGTACTTTATCTTTTAGTTTTGACAATAATGATGCTTCATCTATATTGCCAATATAATAAAGTATAATCTTATCGTTTTTATAAACAACTACACAAGTATTTATTTCATCAATTTCATATACCTTATTTTCTATTTCCCCAAGTTCAATTCTATAACCCATATGTTTGATTTGAAAGTCAGCTCGCCCAACATATAACAAATTACCATCGTCTCTAACAGTTACAATATCACCAGTTTTATATATTACTTCTGGAAATGCTTTATTAAGTGGATTTTGTATAAATACCTCATTTGTTTTTTTAGGATTATTATAATATCCACTGGCTAGAAAAGGCCCCTTTATATAAAGCTCTCCAGTTTTTGATTCTTTACCGTCCTTCAGAATAATTGCAGTTAATCCTTTACAAGCCTTTCCTATTGGTACGTTATCAGTTTCTTCCTTTACTTCATAATAAGTACAAATATCTGTTGTTTCGGTTGGTCCAAACAAATTTGCATAAAAAGCTGGATGATTTTTAATAAAATAATTTATTACCTTTGGTGGCATAACTTCGCCAGCAAATAATATTTTCTTTAACTCTGGTAAATCAAACGCTTTAAATGCATCAAATGTCGAAATCATATTTAATGCTGATGGTACCCAATATATTGTATTGATTTTATTGCTTTCTAAATATTTCATCAAATATAATGGAAATGAAAAATAAGAATGAGGTATAAAATACAATGTAGCCCCAGCATAAATAGTCCCTAAAACATCTGATATAGACATACTAAAATATAAAGGAGTTTGATTACCAAATATAGTAGTCTCATCAATATGAAACTCATTAGTAAACCAGTTTAAATAATGCATAACAGAATTATGATTAACCACTACCCCCTTAGGAACACCAGTCGAACCACTTGTAAATAATACATACATAGGATTACTCATATTATAATTTTCTTTTAATTTTTCTGCTTTTGTTCCTATTATGTCTTCAAAATATACATAGTCATCTTTTTTATTATCTTTAATAGTTATTTTACAAACTGGGTTTAATAAATCAATAATAATATTTTTTCTTTCTTCTGGCATATTAATATCTAAAACAGTATAAAAATTACCACTTAAAAGTACGCCAACCATACATACAATGGTATCAACACTTTTAGGCATTTCTATTATAATCGGCTTATTATCATACTTTGATAAATAAGATGCTATATGCATTGCCTCATTATATAACTCATTATTCGTAATACTTTTATTTTCATCTACAAATATTATCTTGTTTGGATTTATGTTTTTATTTTTAATAATTGACTCAACTAAACTTCTCACTTTAATTCTCCTTAATAACTTTTGTTAACTTATTATTATACTCAATTAACCATTCATCTTTTTTTTGCTTATATTTTTTCAAATCATTATTCCAATTACTATATTGCAAATCATTTCTATGATTATCTATTTCATAATTTTTTACTATATAGTTTGCTAAATATTTTGATGCCTTAAGTGCTCCATTTATATTTACATGATTATCGTTCATTAAATCAGTTTTTTGATTAAAATTCAATTCTTCAAATAATAAGTTCATATCAATAAATTTCAAACCGTTTTCATCGGCTATTTCCTGTAATATATTATGCTTTATCGTTGACCAATTTTGCCTTGGCAAAACCAAAAGTACTAAATCGATATTTTCTTCTTCACATAATTTTTTGATTTTTTTTAAATATACTTCCGAATAATTAGATTCATATATCTTTTTCATTTCATTTATATCATCTTCTTTATCCATGTAATGTTTTTTTAAGTTTTCATTTTCAATTATATTAGTTTGTAAACTATATCCATGATTATAACTCATATAACCATAAAAATGATATCGAAAGTCTTTGGCTTTAATTTCATTCCACCTATCATGAAATCTAAAAAACGGAAATAAATATGTTATTTTCTCACTTAAATTCATTTTATATGCTTCTTCATTAACAAATTCTAATTTATTGAAATTTATAGGATATTTGTCAACTGTCTTATGCATCAATTCCCTACTTTGCATTTCAGTGGCAAAAAATGTTTCACCATCCAAAAATATTACTTTGGGCTTATTTATTTTAATATTTTCTTTTATTAAGTAATAATCCATTGGTAGTTGAACTTCACCACCACTTATATTATCAACTGTTACACCAATTTGATCATATATTTCCATTGGAATAATACCAGTTTGAACGCCAGAAGCTCCAACAACATAAGCATCAACATTTTCTCTATAATAATATTTTGAAGTATCTTCTGGCAAAAATACTTTTGAAAAATATAAAGTCAAAGCAATAATTAACACAATATACAAAATAATTTTTGCAATCACTTTAATTTTATCTACTATACTTTTTTTCATCATTAATTCCTTTCCTTTTTAAAATAGCTACTATTTTTTTTAAATCATCTTTGTAAAAAACCACATTTAATATTAAGATTATAAAAGTAGTACAAGTAAAAAATATGACAGCAATTTTTATCCATTGTATATAATTAGAACATAAAGGAATTTTTTTAAATATAACTAACGCGACTAATACCTCAAGTAAAATCAAGAATATTTTTTTTAAACTACTAAAAACAGATCGATTCAATATATGTTTATTCGTATAATATATAAATTCTGAAGTCCTATAAATCATAGCAACTAATGTCCCTATTGCAATACCAACTAATCCAACTTTATACACCAACAAAATAGATAATACTATATTTAATAAAGCCTCAACCCAAGAGCCCCTTCTAGTTTGTTTAAAATGGCCCGCGGCCTTTATTAACTCGTTATATGGTTGTCTAATTGCCCATACGTACTCACTCATTACGAGTAAACCACCAAAGGCATACTGAATATAATTTGCATCAGTTATCCCTTTTGTATAAACACTAATAAATGGAACAATTAATATAAATGTACATATATATATAACACTAATAATTAAAAAATATACAGTTTCATAAATATTAAATTTTTCTTTTAAATTATCAAACTCATCTCTAGCAATCATATCCCCAAATGATGAATCAATGCTATTTGAAAAAGATTTAATCAATTGTTTTATTCCATTAATTACTAAGTAATAAACCGAATATATAGAAACTAATGCCATATCCCTACAAAATAAAGTAAGAACAACAACATCTGTATTACTATGAATAGTAGATGCTATGTGTTGAGATAACCCATCCCATTTATTAGGTATTAATATACTTTCGCTATTGTTTTTTATTTTAATTCTTTTTATTTTTGTTACATAAAGATATTGTAATATTGGTCTTAAAGTATACATCAAAGTACTCACAATTTTAACGGTAATAATACTAAAATTAAACTTTACTAAAAATACTATTAAAATTGTATTTAATATTAGTGTAATTAACTGAATAATAGAAATAATATAAGTTTCTTGAGCAGCACTAAGGTATAATCGATATGTTATTCCAAAAAAATATTCAAAAAATGTACTTATAGAAATAATAATTATTAATGATACTGTAAACGCAAAATCAAATTGAGAATTAACAACGATTGGATAAAAAATAATAAGAATAATAATATATAATATAAAGATTACTGAGATTTTCCGAAAAAATTGTTGACCATTTTTAAGCAAACCTTCAATTTCTTTTTCTGATTTTTTAGCAATTGGTTTATATAAAGCTGCCTTTAATACTGGTCCAAAACCAGATTCTAACAAAACAATGTAAGCAAGAAATTGTGTAATAGAAGATATTAAACCATTAACTTCAGAACCATATTTTGAAATAATTAAAATAGGTGTTATAAATCCACATATTATTGTAGAAAATTGAAGTAACAATGAAAAAATAATGTTTTTAATTGCCTTTTTACTTCTCATAAAACTAAGTCCCTCCTAAGCAAATCATTTATTATAGCAAGATTCAAAATAATCATAATATTTTTTATATATTATATCCGTCGCATTTGTTTTTTTTATATCTAGCGCATTATTAGCTATCATTTCACGAATTGTATCATTTTCTATTAAATATAGAATTGCGTTTTTTATTTCTTCGATGTTATCAATTTCTACTAATAAACCATTTTTTTTATTATCAATTAGTTCTGACGGCCCAGCAATACAATCTGTAGAAATACAAGGTAATCCAATAGCCATTGCTTCCATAAGTGCATTTGGCATCCCCTCAAAACGAGAACACATAACAAACAAAGTTGATTTTGCAATTGTTTCTACAAGGTTTTTACAGTTTCCCGGCAAAAATATGTGGTGTTCCATACCATTATCACATATCAACTTCATTAATTCTTCTCTCATTGGTCCATCACCATATATAATCAAATCGTATTCAGGATGACTCTTATAAACTTCGATATATGCCCTAATTAAAGTATCAAAACCTTTTTGATATGTTAATCTACCAACAGAAGTTATAATCTTTTTCTTTTTGATATTCTTTTTCAAATTATACACATCTGGATTAGATATAGCATTTGGAATCACAACACTTTTCTTTTGAATATATTTTGAAAACATATTTTTTACTTTATTTGTTTGAAAAATATAACCATTGCAAAATACAGGAGCTACTTTACATCTGACTTTTTTAAACAAAGTACTATATCTTTGTGGATTAGCTCTTTCTGAGCCAATAATTACTAACTTACGATTAAACATTTTATGAAAAATAGCATATTTTAATGGTGTAAATAACATTTCAAATATAATATCAAACTTCATAGAATTTAAAAAACTAATAACTTTAATATATTCTTTTATCCTATCCGAAATATTTGTACATTTTTTTTTAGAATAAATTTTTACCTTGCTATTAATATCATAATTATTATCATTTTTTCCTAAATTAATCAAATATATTTCATCATTTGTATTTTCAGCAAGCCAATTAGCTAATGATACTGCTGTTCTTTCGGCTCCACCAGTATTTAGCGATGGAATCATAATTCCTATTTTCATTAATAACATCCTTTCTATTACCATAATTCGAATATAAATATATCATCATTAAGGCAGATTGAATTTCAAAAAAGTAAAATGATACAAAGCCATATTCAAAGATTATTTCAACCATAATATAAGATAAACACAACAATTTAATATAGTTATTAGCATCAAATTTCTTTATAGAATTTTTCAAAATCACCAAATACATTAAATAATAAATTAAAAATCCTATTATACCTAGTGTAGCAAGCAACTCTATATAATTACAATGCGAATAAGTTACATGACGATACTTTGTTGAAGCTAAATATCCTCTAAAACCATTTATTCCTATTCCTATAATAGGATTAGACTTAAATAATTCAATTCCTGTTTTTCTAAAATATGTTCTTTCTCTAATACTTCCGTCAGTAGTAGTCTCATGCTGAACTACAGCTTGATATAAATTTATCATTCTAGTTTTTAATTTTGGATTCGAAATAAACAATATAGAAGAAAGTGTTATCAATATAAATACAGCAATTAAAGTCTTAATAAACTTCTGTTTATTTCTTCCTATATTTAAAACCAAAAATATAATTATAAAAACTATAGGCATAATTAGTGACTTTCTAGACCCAGTCAAAAATATTACAAAGTAAAATAGTAATGATAAAACAATATAATTTCTATTTCCAGTAGATTTATACAGAAAAAAGCTAAAAAATATGCCATTGCACAATAAGAGTGCAATTCGGTTAAAATAAAGTCCAGTAACACTTCCAAATAAATCTGTTCCATACAATTTAAAATTAAAAAGCAATATTAGAAAACAAGTATATACACAAGTAATTATATACATTTTTGTCACTTTTTTTAATTTACCATAATCTGTTATATAAAACAAAATAAGTAACACAAAAAGCATAGTATAAAGCATTTCTTTAATTAATGAAAATGAATAATTAGTACTTATTGTCCAAGAAGCAGACAATAAACTATAAACAAAAAACAAAATATACCAAACTAAATACTTAAAAAAATATTGATATTTTTTTATACTTTTATTTTTTATATCATAATAAAATCTTATTAAGAGTATAATTGACAATATAATTCCCGGAATAATCCTTAATACCGAAAAATTAGAATGAGAAAAAAAACCACAAAAAATTAACATAATCAATACTTCTGCAAAGCCATCATTTAAAAGAAATTTATCTAAGATATTTTTATTCTTCATATCAACACCATTATTTACTCAGTATACTTTCTATAAATGTTTTCCAACAATCATTAATTTTAACCGGATTTAACTTTTCAGAAATTTCACTCGCATTTTGGGCAATCATTTTGGAATAACCTTCATCAGATAAAACTTTAATTATTGCATTTTTCAATTCATCTATATCATTTGGCTCAACCAAAATTCCATTTATATTATTTTCAATTAAAAACTTTGGGCCTCCACATGGGCAATCAGTTGATATAACCGGCAATCCTAATGCCATTGCTTCCATAAGCGCATTTGGCATTCCTTCATAATCAGAAGTCATAACAAATAACGATGAATCATAAATCTTTTCCTTTACATTTTCTACAACCCCTGGCAAAAAAATTCTATTTTCCATTTCACATTTTTTCACTAATTCTTCTAATTCTTCTCTTAAATCACCTTCACCATATATAAACAATTTATAATTATCATATTTTTTAGGTAATTGGCAAAAAGCCTCAATAAGCATTTTTTGATTTTTCTGTTCTGATAATCTTCCTACAGATACAATTTGTTTTTTTCTTTCTCCAGAATATGGTTTTTCTATAAATACTGGATTAATTGGATTTGGAATTACGCATGTTGGACATTTTATAATATCTTTAAAATAATCTTTAGCTTCATCAGTCTGAAAAACAACACCATCAGCTTTGGGATATAATTTTCTCATTAAAATATTATAAATCCTACTTTTATATTCTATTTTTGGATCATTTCTAACCGAAATAATAACTGGTACTTTTTTCTTCTTTAAAAATAAGGTAAAAAATGATGGTTCTGGTAAGAATGATAGTATTACATCTGGATTAAAACTTTTAATTTGCTTTTTCAATTTAAATAAACGTAGTACATTTTTACTAATTTTATCATATATATTAATCAATACATTATTTGCTTTCTTATATTCTTTTTTATCTATACATTCACATTTAATTTTATCATCCATTTTATATGCCATATCAGTTTTTGTAAGTGATAGTACTTTAATCTCATAATCACATGCCAAATAATTTGCTAAATTACAAACTACTCTTTCTGCTCCACCAGCAGAAAAATTGGACTCACATATCAATATCTTCATATTATCACTTTCTTCCTGTTAATTTTTCATAAAAATTCCAATTAAATTTATATAATTTAATTCCAAAAATTAAAGACACTATTGATAATTTATCTCTTAGTGAAGATTTTTTATCAATTAAAATATGCTTATATTCTAATATTTCTTTTCTAATTTTTTTCTCCATTACAAAATTTCGACTAGAGGCATTTATCATTCTATTCAAAGTACTAATGCGGGCAATACCCTTTTTTCTAATAATTGCATTTTTTAATTCACCATATTTGCTTAGATAACTGCACATTTCATCAGACGCATCTATTAAATATAATTGTGCTTCATTAAAATCCTTTTTAGTTATGGAATTATTTCTCATAACATAATGATATTTTTCACCATATCCTAATGCCACATAATCATTTTTATCAATTAATTTATAGGTCGTTGCATTATCTTCAAAAAGTTTTCCAACTGGAAATTCAACATTTTTAAAATGTTCTAATAAATACATTTTTGCACCAGCTGATACTTCAAAATCCTTTGCATATAATATTTCCTCAAAAGCATCAATTTTATTACATTTTTTATCAATACCTTGATTTCTAATTTTCGAATCGCCATTTCTTTCAACAAAATATTTGCAAAAAGAAATGTTTGTGTGATATTTTCTCATTAAGTTATATAAGTATTCTATATAATCATATTCCACATAATCATCTGAATCAACAAACGTAATATATTTTCCCGTTGCATTTTTAATTCCAACATTTCTAGCATCAGACAATCCACCATTTTGTTTATGAATCACTTTTATTCTAGAATCAGTTTTTTGATATTCGTCACATTTAGCTCCACTACCATCTGTAGAACCATCATCAACCAAAATAATTTCAATATTTTTATAAGTTTGATGTATTATAGTATCAACACACTTTGAAAGATATTTTTTTACATTGTATACTGGCACAACAACACTAATTAAACATTTACTTTCCATACTTACCTACCTTCATACCTATAAATCTTACTCCCATATCAAATGGAAATCTCATAATTGCTTTAATATTTCTTTCCTCTATACTTCTTTTAAATACATATCTTGCCAGTGAACCTCCAGAAGCATTTGTCCCATATTTATCCAAATAACTATTTTGTTTAAAAAATCTACCAGTCAATTTATATCGACTATATAATTCTCTTAATTTAAAATTATGTGAATGATACACAACAGATTCTGCACAATACAAAATTTTATATCCCTTGGTAATTAACTTGTATGCTATATACATATCCTCACTTATTGGTAATTTCTTACCATCATAATAATTTAATTTTTCAAACACCTTTTTATCTATAGCAGAAGAAGCATCCGAAAAGAAAAAAGTTTTTAAACCTAACTGTTTAATATCTTTTTCTGACACAATTTTTGAAGTTTCAGGATAATTTTTTTCTCTTGTATATTTTTCTAGATTATTAAATTTAGTTATTTGTCTACTGTAAGCCGCAGCTACTTTTTTAGCAATAATGTCTTTCACTAAATTGTACAGCCAATATTCACTTTCAATTTCCACATCCTGTGTAACAAATACTATGATATCAGCATTGCTTTTTTTAGCTGCATTTTCTCTAGTTAATGAATGAGAAAAATCTTCTTTTTTTATTAAATCATATTTCAAATAATTTTTATCTAATATTTTTTTAGTGTTATCAGAAGACTCTGTTAACAAATATCTAACTTCAAAATCCACATTTTTTTGCTTATTAATATTTTTATTTAATTCTTCAACATAAATTTCTGCGTTGTATAATGGACATAATATTTCGACTTTCATATATGTATCTCTCATTTCTATAACTACAAAAATTATACTATACATAAACTATGTTTTCAATTAATTAAAACCAATTCCAAGATAAAAAGGACAAAAAAATAAGATTATTGTCATTTTTTAGTATAAGTATAACATTAAAGAAAATCTTAATATTTAAAATATTTTCAAATTCATATTGAAATAAAACTTTTTTGAAATATAAAAAAAGCAATGTCATTTTGAAGAATTTATAAAGACATTGCAGACACTCATTAATTTTAACTATATCAATTTTTTAATTACCTTCACTCAACACTAAATTTTATTAAAACATAAAAACAAACTAGTTCAATTATATATTTTAATCCCTTGCAAATAAATCTCTTGTATATATTTTATCTTTTACATCACTAATATTATCATCAAGTCTATTTACAATAATAACATCAGATAATTTTTTAAATTCATCCAAATCACTTATAACTCTACTATTAAAAAAATTATCATCTTTTAAAGCCGGTTCATATACTACAACTTCTATACCTTTTGCTTTTATTCTTTTCATAACACCTTGTATTGCACTAGATCTAAAGTTATCAGAACCAGATTTCATGGTTAATCTATATATTCCAACAACCTTGGGATTTCTTTTTAAAATCACATTAGCAATGTGATCTTTTCTTGTACGATTAGATTCAACTATTGCACTAATAATATTCTCAGGAACATCTTTATAATTTGCCTTTAATTGTTTACTATCTTTTGGAAGACAATATCCCCCAAAGCCAAAACTAGGATTATTATAATGATTACCAATACGAGGATCTAAACACACACCATCAATAATATCCTTTGTATTTAATCCTTTCAATTCAGCATATGTATCTAATTCATTAAAATATGCAACTCTAAGTGCAAGATAAGTATTGGCAAATAATTTTACTGCTTCAGCCTCAGTAGAATCCATATATTTAATTACAACATCTTCTTTTAAGCAATTTTCTTTTAATAGATGTGCAAATTGCTCTGCTCTTGTTGATTTTTCTCCTACAATTATTCTTGATGGATATAAATTATCATATAAAGCCTTTCCTTCTCTTAAAAACTCAGGGCTAAAAATTATATTATCTATCTGATATTTTTCCTTCATAGCATTAATAAATCCAACTGGTACTGTAGATTTAACAACCATTGTAGTATTTATATTCATACTTTTGACTTTTTTTATTATATCCTCAACAGAAGAAGTATCAAAATAATTCTTTTCAGAATCGTAATTTGTTGGCGTACTTATTATAATAAACTTTGCCCCCATAAAAGCTTCATTGTAATCTAAAGTTGCCTTTAAATTAAGCTCTTTTTCATTAAAATATTTTTCAATATATTCATCTTTAATAGGACTTATCCTATTATTTATCATCTTTACTTTTTCAGGTATAACATCAAGTGCTACTACCTCATTTTTTTGACTTAGTAATGTAGCTAGAGATAATCCTACATAACCTGTACCCGCTACTGCTATTTTCATTATTAACCTCTTTCCTAATCTATTTCTAACCTTACTTGCTACTAGTATTTATTAAAATAAATAACTCAAAATAAGCAAAACTTAAAGCAAAAAATTATAAAATGATGATATAAAATAGTTGATGCATCCGTAATTAAAAACACTAATACAAATAATAGTAATAATATAAATGCTAAAAAAGTATTTTTAAATTTTTTATAATTATCACTCACAAATATCTCCAAACCCATAGTATTTTAATTGAACTTAAAGACACCTCAATTATTGTAACAATTCTATCATTTTTATGAATTTATGTCAAATTTTTCCGCTGTCAAACACCTCGTTTTTTATTGATATTATGATAAACTATTATTAACTTAGAGTTGTAATGAAATGAAAAGAAATATAAATAATGACATATATATATAACGTACAAGAAGAATATTTGAAAAACTTAAAATTAGAAAATGAGCAAAACAAATTAAAGCTAGAAAATGCAAATTCAAAATACGAATTAAAATATAAAACTTATAGTTTTGAAAAAAAATAAAGTCAGAAATAGAAAAAAGGTTATACCCTTAATAAAAGAAAATGATATTCTAAAAGAAAAATTAAAGGGCGCTTATGAAGAAATAAATAGATTAAAAACTCAACTAGAAAATAACAATTATAATATAGATAAACTTGAATCAAAGATTTATAAAAATAGTACAAATTAAAGAATACAAACTAGGAAAGAAATAATACCATCTAAAATGGGTGCCAACATGTATAATCATCAAGAAAAAAGGTCTAACAAGACAGGTAGACAATATGGTCCTTGCTTAAACCAAAGATTATATTACATTGTAATTTGTCCACAAAAATGTGTCTAAAAACTTGACATAGATCCATCTTTCATAATTACCTCCATTGAGAATTTTTGCCACTTTTACCACTTTTTCTCAATAATGGTATATATCATTAATTATTAAATATTCACATTATTATCCTTTATTTTAGAAAGTTCCTTCTTTAGCTTTTGACACTCCTTATTAGTTGTAACTGTTTTATCTTCGCTTTCTATAGGTGAATAAAGTTTTACCCATTTATAAAGTACTGACCTACTTATACCATATAAACAGGTAATATAAGAGGCTTGTTTTTCACTAAGATATAAAGGAGCAATAGCTTTTTTAAGTCTTCATAATATATTTGGTCTTTAGCCATTATAGACACTCATTACGTTTCTTGTTTTTTTAAAACTGTCCACTAATCAGAATACTCTGTATTATTTGCAAAAATCTGCATACAGCCCATACATAACCGGACGATTATTTTATCGGGAATAAACAAATCCCTTTTATTTCTAGAGCAAAATAAGACATAATGTGTAAATATGCTAAATAAAATTGAACCAAAACATGAAAGCAAACATTATTTGCCTAATTTTTACATTTAAAAATTAGTGAATATTTTCTATTCACTAACTTATGGATGAGTAATAACAAAAAAGATAAAACAAAAAGTTCTATCTATAATGCTCCATCACCTTTTAAAACAGCTCTAAACGTATGCCATAGTATTTTAATATCTAATCGTAGTGAATTTTCATTAGAATATCTCTTTTCAAGTTCTAATCTTTTCTTAAAAGATACATCACTTCGACCACTTACTTGCCATAATCCAGTTATACCAGGCTTAGTTTTAACAATTTCATCATAGTACTTACCCATATGTTCTTTTTCGCGTGGTAAATATGGTCTATTACCTATTAAACTCATTTGTCCTAAAAAAACATTAATAAACTGAGGAAATTCATCTAGTGATAATTTTCTTAAAAGCTTTCCACACCTAGTTATTCTTGGATCATTTTTTAATTTATGATTTTCAAGATATTCTTCTTTTAAAGATTCATTATTATTTAAAAGTTCTTTTAACTTTTCATCAGCATTTTTTACCATAGTTCGATATTTATATAAACTAAATACCACCCCATTCTTACCAAGTCTTTCTTGTCTATAAAAAATACTACCAAAATCACCTGTACAAATATAACATATTTTTACAATTATAGTTAAAGGTATTAGTATAAGCATACCAACTAAACTACAACATATATCAAATAATCTTTTAATTATAAAATATAATCTTCTTTTTATAACGTACACTTTTGATAAATCCTCCATCACTAGATCATTACTTTCCATTTTATCACCCATACAATTAATTTACTAATACCATTGTAACACCTAAATTAATAAAAGGCAAAATCAAAAACACTAATTTACACTAGTCTAATGTTTTTACTAAATCTAAAGCACTTCTAATAGTCTTATCCATATCATAGTATTTATATTCACCAAGACGTCCCCCAAATACTACTTTATCCTCTTTACTTGCTAACTCTTTATATTTAGCATATAAATTATTATTTTTTTCATCATTCATAGGATAATAAGCCATATCCCCTTTATGCCAAGTACTAGGATACTCACGCGTTATATAAGTAACAGGACTATTAGTCTTTAAAAAATGTTTATGTTCAATAATACGCGTATAAGGTGTCTTACTATCTGTATAATTTATAACCGCGTTACCTTGATAGTTTTCCATTTCTTTTTTTTCTGTTTCAAAACGAAGACTCCTATACTCTAAAGTACCCAAAGAATAATCATAGTATTCATCAATCATACCCGTATAAATAATTTTATCAGCACAATCTAAATACTCTTTTTTATTACTTAAAAAGTCAGTATCTAATTTAACCTCTATCCCACTTAATAAATCTTTTATAATACTATTATAGCCTTTGATAGGAATACCTTGATATAAATCATTAAAGTAATTGTTATCAAATGTAAAACGTACTGGTAAACGTTTAATAATAAAAGCTGGTAATTCCCTGCAATCTCTTCCCCATTGTTTTTCAGTATACCCTTTAATTAATTTTTCATAAATAGTTCTTCCCACTAAACTTATAGCTTGTTCTTCTAAATTACTAGGTGTAACACCCATCATTTCTTTTCTTTCACTTTCTATTTTTTTTATGGCATCACTAGGTGTTATAACATCAGCCCAAAGTTTTGTAAATGTATTCATATTAAATGGTAAATTATATAGTTCACCAGAAAAGTTAGCAACTGGACTATTTACATAGTTATTAAATTCACTAAACTGATTAACATAATCCCAAACCTCTCTATCACTCGTATGAAATATATGTGCCCCATATTTATGAATTTCAATCCCATCTTTATTTTCACAATAAATGTTACCACCAATATGACTTCTTTTTTCTAAAACTAAAACACTCTTTCCCTTCTTTTTTAATTCATGAGCTACAACACTTCCAAATAACCCTGAACCCACAATTAAATAATCATAATGCATATAATCTCTACCTTTCTTTAATAAAAGATTAACAAAAAATAATGCTTTTGACAAGCATTATCTAATTACTTTTCAGCATCATTTTTTATACCACTCTTAAGAACAGTAAAAATCATTGTACTAGATTCTCCCATATTACTATAATAAGTTTTATTAATAATTATTTTCGGTATGGAGTCAATATTTACAATACCAGCCACACTATAAAATGGAAGTTCATAATTATCAGCATCTTTATTTTTATCATTATAAATAGTTAACAATTCCCCATTTAATGAAACATAAAAGATAGAAAAATATTCACTAGAGGCACCATCATCAACTTGATTTGATAAAGTATAAATATAATCAGTTACGCCATTATTATCTAAATCAACAGCTATTTTATAAGAATCGTTTAGTTTAGAAAAGTTTATTTGTGTAGTCTTTTGAAGAAGTAAAATATCATCAGTATTAAGAGCTTCTGTTTTAATAGGTATATATTGATAGTTTAACTTTTCATCAATAGCAAGAAAATCACCATATATACTTTCATAATCTTCATTTTGTTTAAAATTCCATTTATCAACCACCAACGAAGGCGAATAATCCCCTACATATTCACCATATTGAAATAACGCATAAGAATTGTTTATTTTGATATCACTTTGAGATACAAATTCACATTTTTTCTGTTTACAATAGAATCCCCCCAAATTAGAGTTAATAATATAACCTTTTGTTGTTTTATTATTCATCATATAAACAAATATTATTATAAAGTAAATAAAACATACTATAACTACTGATATAACTATTTTAAGATTCTTTTCACTCATAAAAACGCTCCTTCCTTAATATGTATAATAAATAATTCGATCTAAATCATTTATAGAATATGTATTTATTTTACCACCAGCTGGATCTAAAGAAGTAAATGTTTTATTACTTGGATTATAAGTGTTTAAAACAACAAAATGTGTCTCATGTTCTGAGTTAGATATATGTACAATACCAATTCGATTAGATTTTTCGTGAGAAGCATTTAATGCATTTAACTTTTCTTCCATACTAGCCCCACTTAAACTAATATCTCTATCTACTCTAAAACTTGGTACAAATTCTCTAATACCTTTATTATTCCAAACAATAGCCGCCCCATCAAAACCACCATTTAATTTTAGAGTATCATTTAATACTTTAGGTGAGAAACTTGAAGTATCACTCATTTTACCAGTACAAGTAAGCGCAATAGCCACACTTGATACAGCACAACCAGCCTTACTAATAGTTGTATCTTTACTATTTCCTAGTAAAAATTGTCCCCATCTTTTATCACTTTGAGCATATATAATACAATTATCAACAGTCATCGTGTCATTTGTACAAACATTTTCTTTAATACCAAATACTGAAGAACGATAATCGGTCATTTTTGATACTTGATATTTAGTGTAAGCCATTTGATCTTCATCAGTTGTTTTAGTGCAGCCAGATCCACTACAAGAAGACCCATTACAAGCACTTGCTACTGCACTTGCTCTTTCTGGTGACATATATTCTTTAATATAGGGATAATAATAACACCCACCTTTACTAGAACTACCTGGATTATACCAATATGTTCCAATAAAAGCATATTTACTCATTAATGAATCAACTGAATCATATTTTTTAATAAAAGATATAATGCCCAAAACACCATCACTAAATGAAGAATATTTTGTACAAGCATTTATTCCCCCTGTATTAGTACATCCTATACCATAATAATTATATGAAGACCCACCAGGACTCATACCCTCAACTATTGCTCTAACAACAATAAATTCTGGATTAACACCATTACTAACTGCCAAATCATATAACTCTCCAGCATGACCTTTAAAAGTACCCCAATCACTCTTTTTACTATTATAATTTTCTACTTTAGAAATAAACTCATCCCGTGATAAAGTAGTAGACCCTATATTAAAAGCTGAACAACTATAATTAAAATTATTACTTGTATCTTCTTTTTTAGCACTCTCTTTACTAGTAGTACGATACATCACTTTATCATTAGTAAAATACTTTAAAATATCCAAATTAGTTAATCCACGATATCTTAATAAATAATAAGCCCCATAAAGATTAAACCCATCCTCTTCATCTTGATGTAAATACTCTTCATATTTTACTTTGGTTTTAACCCCATCTTTTTCTTCTTCTTTTATCCAATAAGTGTAACACATATTTTCAACTGCATTAATACCAATCTTTTTTACCCCTGTATCAGCATTACACTGACACTCTTCATAAACAGTATTTTTAAAATACTTTTTAGTAAATTCTCTTGGTATTTCTAAATCTTTTTGCCAAGCCGTATGAAACTCTATATCTTCTCCTTCACTATTTTGCATTATACCACTGTTATACCAACAATTATCAGCAACATGCATTGGTACAAACTCTTCATTTTCATCTACTAAAGCAATACCATATGAATTAGTTATAGCAAGATTTAAATAATAATCATCTATTGTAACATTACTATCAATTGTTTTATCACGATAAGTAACTTCACAATTATTAGTAATAGCCTCATTTCTAAGAGCAACAGAAAGAGCAAAATAAAGTTGATAGTTACTAGAATCATCCCCAGTAAAGTTGTTTAAATAAGTAACAACAGCTCCCTTAACATAATCTTCCAAGTCCATTTCTTCGTCATAACTATCGCCTTCTCCATAAGGGTCATAATGAATCGTTACATTCTTACAACTAGTAGATTTATAAACATAATCATTAACACCAGATGAATTTAACAAAGCCGCCATAATAATGAAAAATAAAAGAATTACAGCCCCGACTAAACTTATAATTATTATATTTTTCTTTAGAAGCTTAGCAATCACCTTTTTACTTGCTGTAGCCACAGCTTGCTTTCCCTTTGTTTTTAATACACTTTCGAACTTACCAACTTCTTTAGTAACTTCCTCATTTTGATTATCTAGTCCTTCGGCAGCCTCGTTAACATCATTTTCTAATTCTTCGTTATCCATAAGACCACCACCATTTCTAATGGTATTTTATCAAAATATTATAAAAAAGTCTATCTGTAGAAAAACATAAATATTTATTTTACTAGCATTCTAAATTTTTTTAAGAAATTTACGTAAAAAAAAAGAAAATGGGCTACTCATCTTGAATAATATAAGTAGA
>OIYP01000527.1_pt1 | contig 24507 bp, 19 predicted proteins | sample 1588261 | NCBI WGS metagenome assembly OIYP01 (sample SAMN03283293) | human gut metagenome | biome: human-associated habitat; material: feces | host: Homo sapiens | place: Peru | collected 2012
CAGCATCTAATACAGGATCTTCTGTGACTACACATCCAGGATAAAGCTCAAGTACCGTTTCTTTTCTTCTTATGTGTAGTAGCTCCTCTGAAGTTGCTAGTATTAAATTTTCTGTTTCTGGATTATTGGCAGCAGTGTAAGAATTAGTTACAATATCTTCAGGCTTCATTTGTTTCCTTTTTTGTGGTTATTAAAGTTAAACGATGGAGCCTTTATTTTAACTTATTTATTCCTATCTACAAAATTCACTGCTTTAGTCAACCCCAAAATTTAGGGATGATCCTTTTATTTTCCTCGAAATTTCCTTCCCAAAATTTCCTTTCAAAAATCAATACATGTTTTTAAAGAACGTCTAGACCGCTTGGGTACTAGTTTTTTGTGTGTTTCCTATGTGGGAAACTTGAGATTCTAAATCGTGAATCTACATTGAAGGCTTGCACATTATGATAAAAAAGTACACCCCCATTTTTAGGGAAGAACCATTGTTTGGTCAGACCTTCTTTTTGGTAAAAGCTTTTGCTAGTGCTATAATCTTACTATTGATGGACCTTAAGTCCGGTGATTATGTTTCATTTTTGTGTATATTAGGCGGAGCCAAACTCGTGACCCAATCTTCTTTTGCAACGAATGTAGCGGATAGTGCGAAGGTAAATCAGGGCTCAAAAAAATTTGGGCCTTTAGAAGACCTCTTGGTTTCTTATGAAGATGAAGTAATTCCTCCACGGGTTAAAAAGCTTCGCCAAGCTACAACGGATAATAACCCCACAGACGTTCTCGGTGGTTCCGCCTTCTCTTCTTCTAAGGCACAAACCAACAAGGCGCAAATAACATCCACTTCGGCCTTAAATGCTTCTTTGACATGTGCTGGTTTTAGTGTTGAAGAAATGTCGAACCAAGCTGAAAATGGGGCCTCGGCTTTAAATACTTCGCTTTCAAGTTTTGGGGCGCTGGCGCTTGGGGAGGAACCATTAACAGTTGCAGGCTTATGCCGCAATATCAATGGGGCTTTAACTAGGATCGGCAAAGTCTCGGTTATAGGTGAAGTGTCAAACTTTAAAGGTGCAACTTCTAAAGGAGCCTTTTTTTGTATAAAAGGTACAGACGAAACTTCACTTAAAAAAGAAAAAATTGCGGTTATCAACGTTTCAGTATGGCAGAGCGTCTGGTATAGCATTATAGACCGTGAAGCTTTAGCGGATGGGGTAGCTGTAATTGTTACTGGCCGCGTGCAATATTATGAACCTTATGGCCGAATTAGCATTGTGGCAGAAGCCGTAGAACTTGCAGGAGAAGGGGTTTTAAGACGTAGGTTTAAGGAACTCTTTGGGCGCTTGTCAGCTGAAGGTTTGTTTTTAAATGAGCGCAAAAAAACATTACCTGAATCTTTTAAACGGATTGCATTAATGACGGCGCGCCAAGGTCAAGCAGTTAGAGACGTTTTAAATTCAATTACGCGTCAAGATCCATTTATGGAAGTCTGCTTGTTTCCGTGTTTAGTCCAAGGCCGTGATGCGCCAGCTTCTTTAATTAGTACTTTAGAAACGGTGAACTCATATCCGGTAGCTTTTAATGCGGTTTTAGTGGTGCGAGGCGGTGGTTCGTTTGAAGACTTAGATTGCTTTAACGATGAAAGATGGATTCGTTATATCGCAGCGTACAATAAAATACCTCTCATCTCCGGGGTTGGGCACGAGGGAGACCATACTTTAACTGAGTATGTGGCTGATCACGGAGCTATCACGCCAACGGCAGCTGCTGAATTTGTGGCGCGACCGATGTATAACCGTATACAGCGCTTTAAAAACATGGCGTCTGAACTCCAAGGTTACATCAAAAAGGGTTATGAACAAGCGCGACAAATGCGAGATGAGTTACAGCGTCGTTTAACTATCTTAAATCCCAATAAGCAAATTGAGCATAAGGAAGCATTATTAAAGTCTTGGCAAGAACAGCTAGACAATTCTTTGGCTTTAGAACTCATGCATCGTGAGCAACATCTTAAGGATCTAAAAGCCAAACTTGCAGACTATTCCCCAAAGGTGTTAATTAGCCAGCGGGAAGAACAACTAAAAGCTGCACTTAGTAGATTTGATCAAGCGTTAGAAGTAACTTTTAATGCGCAGACGCAAAAGCTAGGGGCGGTTGAACGGCGTTTCCAAACTTTTGCGGTCACGCAAGAACACCAGCTAAAAAAATCAATGGCAGACCTTGAGGCGGTAAAAGAGCGTATGGAAGGCGTGGTAAATATGGCGTTACAAGGGGCGGAAAAACGTTTAGCTGCTACTTGTCAGTTGCTAGATGCTAAGAGCCCGCTTAAAGTATTAGCTAAGGGATATACTTACACCAAAGTAACTGCCACGCAAGAGATAGCTGAGCCACATAAGCTAAAAGTAGGAGATCACATCACCACACTTTTTGCCGGTGGGCTTCAAGTTGAATCTACAGTTACCAAAGTTGGTTCCAAGATTGGTTTAAGCGACGCGCCAAATCAAAATGAAGCTCCAAGGAAGCTCCAAACTTAAATTGTGACCTTAAAAAACGTTCTAAATAAAACGCCACATAATGAGAAAAACCGACAATAGAACGGGCCTTGCTTTGCTGACTATCTACTAGCTTATTTAGGTTACAGCCTAAATAAGCTAGTTGTTAAGATCGGCTAAGAGTTCACGGTCAAAGAACATGACGTCATCGTCTTCAATCAGCGAACAATCAAAAGTTGCAAACGACCAATCGTTGATTACTTCAAGGGCTGCACTTGGCATCAAATCTTCTTCAAGACAGAGCTTTTTGAATTCAGCTCGAGTGAATTCAGGAAGCTGCAAGAGGCGGATGAGTAACCGGCGATGCGTAGCTGGCAAGTCATCTAATGGGGAGGCTGGTTTTTCATCAGCTTGGTTAGCTAAAGCAACTTCTGAGGTAGATGCGTTAGAGCCACTTGCGTTTGCTGGCGAGGATTGGTTACTTGATGACGTAGCTCCCTCCGCGTTTGGCACCTCATCCTTGATAGATTGGTTGAGGTTTACAGTCTGTTTGGTTAATGCATCTTGGTTTTGTTCTGTTTCAGAGTCTGCTTCTTGGTTGTTAAATATCGGGGCTAAGAGCTCGCGCACATGATTAGTTTCTTGCATTTTTTTGGCGATGAGTTCTTGGTCTAGATTATCCGGGCGATTAAAAGATTCTTCGGGGAATAGAGCCGAGACACCATTCCAGTTAGCCACGTTGTTAGTTCTATATTCCCCAAAAGTTGCTCTCGTTCTTCCTCTTTGTGGGGCATCTTTGAGGTTTTCAAGGAAGCAACTTAATTCCTTGTTTGTAAGTTTAGTGTTGATAGCTTTAACATTACGCATGGTGCTATATGGATCACCAAAGCTGCAGACAATGGTAAAGTAATCGATAAGCGCTTGCTTTTGGTCTTCGGTAAAGGTAATGCGACTAAGACCCAACCCAGCGCGGCAACTGCCGCCTTTAAGCTGTTTTAATTTAGTCACTTTAGAAGCGTAATCGCAGATCTGGGCCTTTTCTTCATCATCATAGCTAGTATCCGCTGCGATATGGCGGTTAAAGAGCATGAGAATGCGTTCTTCAGTGCTGTAGCTTGTAGCAGCGTCAATTGCTAGACGTAAAGGCAACAAGAAGCGCTTAGCGTCTTCTGGGATGGTTGTACGCCCTTCGTTAAACATGATGTAATCAAAAGCGGAGATCGTTTCGTCATAAGATTCTACCGCCGGATTCGGATACATGGAAAGGTTACAGATTTTAGCGCATTCGGCAATTATGGTGAGTACATCACTACGACTGTTGATGCTAATGTTAAAACTCTTTTTAAGTTCGTCGTAACTAAATGGTCCGCTCCCTAAAAGCTGGCGTCTAAAGACTTCAATTCCTTGTGAAAGCTGTTCTTCCGGAGTAAGCCCCGCTTCAAGGATGCGAAAGACGATTTCGTTACGGACATTGCGGCCACTATTTTGCAGGTAATTTATGAAAGGCTTTTGTTTTTGCTTAATCGTTTCAATTAGCTTTTTAAGTTGTGGTTTAGGCTTAAACTGCACCGCATTTGGTAAGAGACACTTAAAGACAGTGTTTTTATAGTATTTTAAAGCGCCGAAACAATCATCAAAATGTGTCGCTTCTAGGGTTGGGGTAAACTTTTTTATTGTTACGACGGTCTTGGGGTGTAAATTTAAAAAGTTTTTAAACTCTCTATAAGCGCGTTCACGTAGCAACAAAGCACAAGGAGCACTTAGTCTGAGGCTAAGGTTATATTCATCGCTTGAGTTGATATAGATCTGAAAGATTAGTCGATATAATTGTTCGCTCGATGGTATTTTGTTGGCTGCACAAAATTGAGCGGCCTCAAGTTGATGATACAGGGCTGTATATGGGTGTTGCTCTAAAATATGGTGTACGGATGGCGTAATATCATTAGGATAGAGATAACTATATAACGAAATGATATCTCCCATGTATTTTAAGACCACGGTAAAGTCGTACATTACTTTGTCGTGAGAGGCAAAGAATTGATTGTACCACTGCACTAGCCACATAAAGGCATTACGTCTTTCAGCTTCGTTAATAAGCCCTAAAAAGCCTTCTACTAAGAGTCGGTATTCAAGTGAACCGGCTAAAGTACAACCGATAGTTGTACTTAAATGGAAGACCCCGTTGTATCCGGAGATGCCAATGGCAAAAGAACGTCGCGCATCTTGGTCTAGTTGCACAAAAGTTTTGCACTTTTCAGGAAAGAATAAAGTCGGGGTAAAGCGACTATTGATGGCAAAGTTCCACATGGAAAACTCATTCGGGTTGCAGTTAGTGACATAAAGGTTTGAGTTATTGAGGGCAATATCGTTAATGTAAATTGTGGAATTGTTGCCATGAAAGTGGAGCTTTTCAGGGTTGTAAAAGCCTGAAGCTTTAACTTGCTTTAACACACTGACTCTAAATTTAATTACTTCCTCTTGTGTGTTAGCATCAGAAATTAAAGTGAAATCCCCATTGATGCTTACTCCGCAAGGGGTTGATTCATGTGCGATGCTTTGCGTTGAAATATTGTGATGCGCCAAATAGTCTTGGGCGGCTAAGCGCCCATTGGCAAAGATTGACAAGAAAGCGTAGTCGCAATGTATGTTTTCTTCTTCAGTTGTGAGCTTACGGGTATTGACGTGAAAAATATTATTTTGCGGCCGCAAAGTCATGTGTAGCTCATTATAGAAAGCTTCAAGTTCTTGATGATACGGAGTTTGAGAGAAGTCAGGCTTGGTGTAAGCGAAGACCGCAATACGCGCCATGAATTTTAAATAGTTAGTGAGCATAGGACCAGGCACAAAAGGGCGTATAAAGCGTTTGCCTTCTTCTAACTCCATGGGAATGGCGCCTTGTTCCAAGACTTGAGTAAAGCACGCTTGTAAAAACTGTTTACCCTCGGCCGGGAAGATGCTGTTTTCTAAAAAACTATTGATCTGAAAACCTTGTTCCCCATTGAGTTTGCCATTATCAACCACTAAAAATAAAGTTTCAAATGTATGAATTAACAACAAGAAGTTGTTAATTTTTTGGCTGGCCTGCTCCATTCTGTGGCGCGCAAAAGTATTCATGCGCTTAGAAGCTTGTAATTCTTTGGCAGCTACAATGTCGGGGTCTTTGTTAAGGTCGTAACTTGAAGTAATTCTAAAAATGGAATCTACTGAAAAGGTAACGGGGTTACCAATTAAAGCTACTTCTACTTGAATGCGTTGGTGTAAAAAAGTGCGGACGTTACGAAAAATCTTAGCAGCAGGGGCGGCGGTCAAGTCTTCAGGCTTGATCCAAAAAATTTCAAACAGTTGCTTTAAGGTGGTGCATACACTTCGCGCCGCTTGCACGTCATTTTTTACGCGTTCTAAGCGCTCACGATGAAAACGAGAGATGCTGGTGCTTGGAGTTATGAGAGCGTTCAAGCTTACCGGTAGGGCCGTACTGTGTCCTAGTTTGTTTTGTTGTGCTAGGTAAAAAATAGAACTGGTTCGAGCCATTGCAACATCCTGTCTTCTTCAGTTTGGTATCTTAGGGCTAAGCCAAAGGTAAAATTTTAGTTGTTCTCCGAGCTTTGGTATTTACTTTTATTTATAGCCAAATAGTTTGCTCAATGTAGCCTGCAACTTAAAAATTTATTATATACCATTAGGAAGGGGATTTAATTGAGCTAAGGTCTAATTTGGGAATTATGTAGGCTTTATTGCGTATTTATAGTAGCTAAGACCTAAACTTGCTCCAAACTCAATAAAAATCCCCACCAAAAATCTTTTGAGGTGAGGATTGCGTGAGTTTCAACTTTCGCTTTTAAAGGACGTTAATTTTAATTTGGTTTACGTTCAGTTTGAGGTTTGGCTGAACGCTTAAAGTTAGTGCTCTTGTCACGCGGACTACTGTTGGCTGGGCGTTGGTTAGCTCCTACTTGCGCGACGGTTGAAATCTTGGCCTTATAGACGAGTTGTTGATGACCATGGGTATCAGTGAGCAGAATACTAAACTGGTCATTGTGAGTAATAGTGCCTTCAAGCTTAATTCCGCTAATCAAAAAAACGGCAACTGTTTGGTTGGTGTTTTTTAACCATTCAAGTGCTCCATCCTGACCTTTGCCTAAAGAAAATGCCTGCTCAATTGTTGAATAATCATTTGCCATAATTTGTTCTTATTGTTGTTGTTTCTGGTCTAATAATCGAAAATTCGATTTTGTAGCTTTTGAGTGCCACTTTTACGAGATCAATTATTACACGCATAAAGTGAATTAACAATATAAAAGGTAGTTTTATATTTTAAATTAGAGCGGTAGGTTACAAAAAAGTGTAATTATGTGAAAAATAGAATGCAAAATTTTGCGTAAAAGGCGCAAATATAGTGGATACGGGGGTTTGACGCCATGTAAGTGATGTAAATTAAATTTTTTTTTGAATAAGAAAGTTCAAGCTCTTATTTAAAATGTAAATTGAATAATTTACGAAAATTCTGAATAAGTAACAAGCTAAGCTTAAATTAAAACGTTACTTTTAAGTGGCGTTATCTAAATTTCATTATTCAACTTTGATTATATAAATTAAGAATAGTTGGAGTCCTAAAGTAGAACCTAAATTTCACTTTGAGGCCATAAAATGCTTGTGCTTAAACGTTGGGATATCAAGTTGTTGGTTTGTTAGTTTAGGGGGTATTAGGTGGCATATTAGGTGGCAAATGAGTCCGCCTGCGCTACAATCTCATGTTTAGTAAGGCTACGAGCGAACAGAAGAGGCTAAATCGCCACTATGGCTGTTAAAGTGTCCTGTTTTTGGTTTTTGGTACGCCTAGAAGAGGTGGCTTTAAAAGAAATAAGCTATAGAGCAAACGCCACGAAATCTGGTTTTGATTTGTGGATTTATTTGGATAGGAGCGTAAGCTAAAACATTAGGGCGCAAATGCATCGCGTGTCCCATACAAACTATAGTTTTAAACAAGTGGGCGCAGCGAGTAGTTGATTTTTTTATGCTTGTACTTTGGGCTAAAAGCGCAGTAATAATGCTAGTATCACTAATCTTGGTCTCGGCCTCTGAGTTACCTGCAGATAAGGTAGCTTGAAATATAAAGAGATCGTTTCTGCTTGGTAACATGATGTGTATAAAGTCGCATAGGTGTGACGCTTTAATATTAGAAGTGGCTAATAGGTAGAACGGTTTGGAGGTTAGTTCAGTTACGTTTTTAAGTTTATTTAAAGGCGTAGCAAAAATTTTAGCAAAATTGACAAAGGCTGAAGTACTAAGTTGAACTTCTTCTAAACCTGAAGCTTCAAATGGTAACGTTCCTCGCTGACACTTAGAATAAACCTCGTTGCTAGGTTCTGGTAGATAGATAGTGGGCTCGGCTGAATTAACATTAACGCATTTTGAGGAAGGAGGCATGGTGATATCGCTAATTAAAAAGACTCGTTTGTAGTCTTGGTAGTGCGAAATACTATTAAACGCTAAATCGACAAACGAAGCGGTGGTTTCGGTGTTTCTATCGGGAATCACTAAAATAGTTGGATTCTCCGAGGAGAAATGTTGGCATTGCATAATGCCGTTATCTTGGTGAAAGTTGTTAGCGTTGGTAACCATAATTTTAGCCGTTTATTTTAGTCGCATGTTTTAGCCGCATGTTTTTGCTCTAAGCAGGCTCATGTTTTTTTATGTAGAGGTTAAGCCAAAAAATATTTAAAAACAAGGATTTGAAACCGTTTTTTTGTGAATGTTGCCATTTAAGAAAACATTTTGAAAAAAGCGTGAAATAGGTATCAAAATTTTATTTGGTAAAACTTAGGTGCGCCTCTAATACAAAATTAAATCAACCAAAACTGAATCGAACTAGCTTCATACCGTTATTTTAGATCTACAAAAAGTTTATAAGCTACAGTTTTGTAGGGTTACTCACCCTTTTACTAAATTCGCGCTTCATAAGCCATCGCTTTTACTTGATTTATGGCTCTGTGCAAAATCCTGTGGAATTTGACTATTAGGCCGGCGGCTTTAGTTGGGTAGGACTTCAAATAAAAGATGTTTCTACCCTTTTTCATCTATTAAAAAAACATGGCGGTTAGTGTCAAGCAATTAATGACATTACATATAGCTCCAATTCCTTGGTAATCATATGGTTATCAGCCTTAAAGGGGGCTTTTTGCATCAAAGTACGACGGCATTGATGATTAGAGCATTTATACCTGGTGCGTTCAAAGCATATTTCAGAAGTAGAACTACCAATAGGAATGTGTTTAATTCTTTGAGTTGAGATTGCATACCTGTGCATTACGCAACCACAATCAGGGCAGATATGTACATCAGAAGCGGAGATTATTCCCTTGAATACAAATTCGGTTCAATCATCACAACGACCTACAATATCGCAGTCTGTTTGAACAAAAGATTCAAGCTTAGATTTAAAAAAGAGAGTAGAAGAAGTTTGATTAATCATAAGGTCTGTGTAGAATTATTCATGGTAAGGATCTTTAGTAGTGGTTTGTTTTTGCTTATTTAAATCTTGCTAAATTTTCCTTACCACTTCAATTTTTCCCGTCTCGAGATTGGTTTAATTTTTATCGAACTCGCACGTTTTTACGCAGACCCGCAAAATTTGCTTGCGTTCGCATTTTTTCTCTTCTAAGATGTAAGTGTATTGATGGTCTCGGTAACGTTACACGAGACTTCTATGCTTACTGTCCGGTGTTGTATACCGACTTAAGTTAAGCTTAATAAAATTTACATTAGATGGGATATTCTTATCATGAAAAAGATTTGTGCAATTGCAGCTTTTGTAGCAGCTTTCTCTTGTTTTTCTGCTCAGGCTTCTGATTTTCCTGCCGGGTGGGAACTTGATGGGACTAATACTGATTCAGATGCAGGTCAATTTACTTTTGTAAACAAGAGTGTTAATGCAACTGTAAACATAACTAAAGTTGAAGGTTCTAATTCCACTGAAAATTTAGAAGCAGTAGCGCAGGCTTCAGCTAAGCAGATTGGTTGTTCATCTGTTGGTCCTGCAGTAGATGGGTTTACTCTTAGCGACTGCCCTAACAATGTGCATGTTTATATTGAACCTGACACTGATGGCTATAGCGTAGTCACTGCAGTTTGCGAAGGTGACTCATGTGATGAAGTCAATAATTTCCTTAATGAAATGGTTCGGAGAGGCGAAGAAGAATAATATCTTCGAATCCCATATTCTGCTGATTTAGATATAGAAAATAATATTTTTTAGGAATTAATTGAAAAATCAGTGAATTTCCCTAGTTTTGCATGATTATATGCAACAAGGGTTCGGAGACTACCCCTCCACAGCGAGGGGTATTTTTTTATTGCGCGACGAGAAATACTTTCTAAATCTTCTACACTTTCTGGATCATTGATTTCCTCATTTTCGTCCTCATAGTCTGAGGTGACTACTGTTGGAATCGGCACTCCTAAAGCCTCAAATAAGCGCTTTTTCTTGCCTACAACCTCATCGTATAGTAATCCATCTTTAACCCCCTAAGTCTTACAATAGTTGCAACAAATGAATTACATGACTTGACTACAAAAAACCAGGAATTGAATTTAATTCCTGGTTTAATTGAAAGTTTAGTTGGTAAGCGTGAGCTTAGAACTTCTTACCTTCGTGGTAAGACTGATCATGCACCCCTTCAACTGCACGACCAGATGGGTCGGCCATGTTCTTGAAGTGTTCGTCCCATTCGATGGCCTTAGGGGTTGAGCAAGCTACAGACTTCCCGTAAGGAACTGTCATTACGGCAGATGAAAGTGGGAACAATTCTTCAAAAATTGAACGGTAGAGGTAAGCTTCCTTAGTTAGCGGAGTGTTAAGTGGGAATCTGCTAGCAGCTTCGGCAAACATCTGGTCGCTAACTTCTTGTTCAGCGTAATCGCGAAGTGAGTCAATCCATGAGTAACCTACGCCATCGGAGAATTGTTCCTTCTGACGCCAAGCCACTGATTCTGGAAGGTAATCTTCAAAGGCCTTTCTAACGATATACTTTTCGATCTTACCATGACCACACATCTTATCCTTTGGATTGAGACGCATAGCAATATCCACAAATTCCTTATCGAGGAATGGAACGCGGCCTTCAACCCCCCAAGCAGCAAGTGACTTATTAGCACGTGCGCAGTCGTAAAGGTGGAGCTGATCAAGCTTACGTACGGTTTCTTCATGGAATTCCTGAGCGTTTGGTGCTTTATGGAAGTATAAGTAACCACCAAATAATTCATCAGAACCTTCGCCTGAAAGTACCATCTTAATGCCCATGGCCTTAATATAACGCGCCATTAAGAACATTGGGGTAGAGGCACGAATGGTTGTAACGTCATAAGTTTCGATGTGATAAATCACGTCACGTAAAGCGTCGATACCTTCTTGCACAGTGAAGTGGATTTCATGGTGAATAGTACCGATAGCATCAGCTACTTCCTTAGCCTTAACTAAGTCTGGAGAACCCTTAAGACCTACTGCAAAAGAGTGCAACTGTGGCCACCAGGCTTGAGATTCACTGTTGTCTTCAATACGGTGAGCTGCAAAGCTCTTAGTAATGGCAGAAATTACTGATGAATCAAGACCACCAGAAAGGAGTACGCCGTATGGCACGTCACACATTAACTGGCGCTTAACGGCATCTTCAAGGCCTTTACGTAAAGTCGCAATGTCTGATTCGTTGTCTTTAACGTTGTCGTATTCCATCCAATCGCGCTTGTAGTATTTAACGATTTCGTGGTTGCCGTTTTTGCTGTAAAGGTATGAACCTGCTGGGAATTCCTTAACAGTTTCACAAACACCAATCAAGGCCTTCATTTCAGAAGCAACGTAGAGGTGACCTGCCTTGTCGTAGCCCATGTAAAGAGGAATGATCCCAATATGGTCACGGCCAATTAAGTAGCAGTTTTCTTCTGCATCATAGAGTACGAAAGCGAAGATCCCGTTGATGTCATCGAGGAACTTTTCCTTCTTTTCTTTATAAAGAGCAAGGATACATTCACAGTCAGAACCAGTTTGGAACTTAAAGTCTACGGTTAAACCTGCTTCGAGGTCTTTGTGGTTGTAGATTTCACCATTTACTGCGAGGATATTATTGTGTTCTGGGTTGTAGAGTGGCTGAGCCCCGTTGTTAGGGTCAACAATAGAAAGACGTTCGTGAACAAGAATTGCGTTATCGCTGGTGTAAATACCTTCCCAATCAGGCCCGCGGTGACGCATCTTTCTGGATTGTTCCAGAGCTTCCTTGCGGAGGAGTTTGTGGTCATCCTCTGCTTTAATATCTAATATCCCAAATATAGAACACATAAAATTCCTCTTAATTTCAGTGGTAGTGCTTAGTTAATAAGTGGGACTTCCAGGTTACGGCTAAAACCTACTCCAACTTTCAATATTAAAAGTAAGGTGCGGGTTCCAACTATTACCAATTGTTGAAGCTCCTGGCTCAAAAACCAAGCGGTTTGTTCAAATCACAATTTCATTTTACACTTATTTTTTGGACAATATCAATCAAGAAACGTGAAAATATTTAACTTAGCAATAAGAATTTGGTGGTATTGAATAATCATACACAAAAAATGTGCAACATTAACCATTTATAGTGTTGAAGTTAAAATAAAATGTGGAGCTGCCACAGGATAAAGACACTCTATTTGCCGTTTTTTACAAAATTTTTGTGTGATTTGGGTAAGTTGAAACAAATTTGGTCAAAAAGTGCACCGTTAGCGGTGCCAAAAAAACAGCCTAACCGAAATTTTTGTGGCAAGGCTGTTAGTAGTGATTAGTAGCGACAAGCGGTTACTAGCGGTCAGGCGCCATGCGCTTTACGGCTAGGTAGAGGCAGTTTTATATTTTGTGAAAGCACGAGCCCAATCATAATAAGAACACACCCAGCTAAGCCCAGAGCAGTTAATTCTTCCCCTAAAATGAGCCATGCAAACAACACGGTAAGGACCGGAGACGCATAGAGGTAAATAATGCTAGTAACTGGGCCGATAATCTTGACAGCAAAATTCCAAGTTGCAAAGCACATAGCCGAGGCTGCAAGCCCTAAAAAGAGTAGATTGCCATAGTTTTCAGGCTTTAAAAATCTAGTCATATCGCTAGAAGTATCCATAAATGAAGCAGCAATAGCGATAAAGATAATTCCATAAAGGAACGAGCGTCTAGTTACGGCAATAGTGTTGTGTCCGAAGGTGCTGATTTTTTTACACACAACCGAGTAAAAAGCCCACACTAAACCGGCGCCTACCGCCATTAAATCGCCTAATGGGTTGATAGACACGCTTGAACCATGCAAGCTTAAAATCAAGATCCCCGCTAAAGCAGCGCAAAAACCTAAAAAGAATCGAGGCGTTAAATGGTTTTCATCGCGGTAAAAAAGTCTCGTAACTACGGCGGTGAGCATAGGGGTAACAACTAAGATAATCCCCACATTGACAGCTGTCGTCATAGTTAAGGCAATGTTTTCCGTGAGAAAGTAAAGGCAACCCCCTGTAAGCCCTGCAAAGACGTAATAAATTTCTTCACTCTTTTTAAACCCTAGTGATTTAGGGTATATGAGCTTAAGAGCCAAAGCGCCAATGATAAATCTAGCGAGGAGAATTTCGACCGGAGTAAAGTCGTGAAGCAAGATTTTGGTGGAAACGTAGGTAACACTCCAAACAGTAACAGTCAATAAGGCTGCAAGGTGGCCACTTAAGGCGCGAGTATTGTTCATAAGATAAACATTATGTAAAAAGTCAAAACAACTAGCGACTTAGTACATGCAGTGCAGTCCAGCTATCGGACAATGTAGTACAAAGACGGTGCCAAAATTTAGAAATTAGGTTTTATTAGTACTAATGTTTGTGGTAAAACAAAGTACTACTACTAAAAGTGGATATTATAAGCCAAATCCTTTTCTTTTGTCGGGTAAGACTTAAGCGATATGGCCTGTATTAGCTGGAGTCTTTGAGCTTGTAACCGGAAAACTGGCAAATAATGGTTAAAAACTTGAAATGGAGAACGGGAATGGTGAAATGGGCGAGTAAAAAGTAAAAATAATGAATAGAGATTGGAGAGAAAAGGGAAATAAAAGCTAACTAAAAAGAGAAATTAAGAAAAAGGGGTAAATGGTGCGTCTGATTGAATTCGAATCAACGACCCCCACCATGTCAAGGTGATGCTCTAACCAGCTGAGCTACAGACGCATTTGAAAAGCGAATACATTATAACGTGTTTAAATTAACTCGCAACAAAAAATTATTTCAAATTATTTATTTGTCTATATTTGGCACAGCTGTCATTAACTTTAATAGCAAAAACCATGGCTTAGTCCATGGTTTTTGTTGGTTGGCTTGATTTTTTTGGGGTGGTGATTTTTCAGGCCTTATATATCTATTGCTAAATACGTTTTAGACATCCATTGCGCTTTAGACATTCGTGGGCAACGGTCCTTGAGCTTTTATTTATAGATATTTACAAACCTGCTTTCTCCCATTATTACCCAATTCTTATTTACAAACTTTAGGGTTAGCTTCTGGCTCGAGGCGGGCCTTTTTGATTTCCTCGTTAGTAAGCTTTGCTTCAAGTTTATTAAGTCTAATCATGTTGTCAGAAGAGTTTTGACAAGTAGTTAAGGCTAACTGATGAACGTAAGCTTTATACTTGTTTTCTACCTTGTCATTAGCTTCTTCAAGCAAGCTTAACTGTTTATAAGCTTCGCTTGAGCCCATAGAAGCTGCTTTTTCTAATAACTTGTAACCGGCCAAGATGTCAGCTTTGGTACCTTCACCAGAAATAAGCATGTTTGCAGTAGACAGTATTGCTGGGAGGTAGGAGGTGCTTTCGGCGAGTTTACTCATTTCAGCAAATGAGACTTTAGGATCGTAAACACCTAATTCCTTAAACTCTTCCCGCTTTTTGAGGTCAGCTAAGTAGTATTTAGCTTCAAGGTTACCGGCCATAGCCACATCTTCTAATGATTTAAGCCCAGTGCGACCGGTTCCTAAATTGTGATTAGAAAGGTAGATGTTAAGAGAAAAAATAGATAAATCCTTTTTAGCTTCGATATTGCCACTCTTGTAAGCTATATAAAGCCAATTAATCCCTTGATCGTTGTCGCGAGCAATACCAATACCATCAAAGTAAACGTGAGCGATGATATATTGAAGCTTTGGGGTTGCGGCTTTTGTTTTTACTAGCGGGAAGCAAGTGTTGTAAGTTGCTTTATCTTTTTTCTTAAAAAGTTCCTCGCATAAAGCTGCACCTTTTAAGAATTCTTCTTTGGTAAACGGGCTATAGATTGATTCGGAATTATCTTTTGCTTCAGGAGTTGGAGCAGAAGTTGCTAGAGTTTGAGTTTTAGGTTGATTTTTAGCTCCAGTATTAACTTCTAATTCTTGGGCGTTAAGGCTCGAGGTTAGGCCAAGAGCAAGAGCTAATGAAAGAGCTGTGGCACGCAAAGTGCGTTCTGCAGTTTTACGCAAAGTTGTTTGTGATAATACGGTAAACATTCTTTTAAACGTGTCCTGTAGTAACTTGAAAATTGAAGCGGAATTCCCCGCAATATTTGCGATTATTTTACTGTTTTTGTTAAATTTAGGTAAGATAAAAGTAAGTTTAGCGTCAAACAAATCGTTTAGATTTGCTTATTTGGGAGGAAGTTTGCACACAAAATTACAAAATGTATGTTACGTAATTGGAGTATTACATTTAAATATCGCGTTGCTGTTTTTTATCCAACCATAATAGGAACTTACAAATTTTCCATATACTGTTTGGTGTGCTTTAAAAGGTGTTTTATTCTGAGCCAAAAGCCAATCGACATCAAGTAGTAGCCAAAAACTAAAGCACTCCAAAATCCATAAATACCGTAACCAAATGTCGCCTCTGCCGAAGAGGCGCCGGTAAAGTTGCGCCAATCGGGAGCATAAAAACCAAGCCAAACTCCAAGTGGAAGCACTATTAACCATAAAACCACAAAGTTTATCTTCATCAAAGTACTATTGTCTCTAAAACCTCTTAAGATCCCAAGTCCTGTGCCATAGAACGAATCTTGTAATTGATAAGCCAAAATACAGATAAAAAGCGGGGCGGCAATGGCGGCAGTCTCTGCTACCTGTGTAAAGGCGGCGATAATTTGGTATCTAAGGCTAAAGATGACAACGGCAAGCGATAAAACTAAAACTAAAGAAACCGCTAAACCAGAATGTATTGCCCGCCTTACCGCTAGATTTGATTTTTGCCCTAAAGCGTAACCGGTTTTTATTGCGATGGCGTTTGAGAGGGCGATAGGTAACATAAAAGCCATAATGCAAACGATATTGGCTATTTGGTGTGCAGCCACAACACGGCTTCCAAAGGAAGCGGCGGCATAACCTATAGCTGAATACGAAAACGTTTCAATAATGTAAGCAAAAGATATTGGAAAACCGGTTCGACATAAAAGTTTTACGGTATCAAGACTAAAGCGTTCCCGTTGTTGTAAGAGCTTTAAAGTCTTGGTGGTTTGGTGGTGCCGAGACCAAATAAATAAAACAATAGCCCCAAACCAAGCCACTACTGTGGTGGCGGCGCCACAACCTGCCGCCCCCATAGGTTCTAGATACCAAACTTGCTGAAATTGGATGCCGTTGATAAAAAAGTAGTTTAGCGGAATGTTAAGTAGCGTAATGCTAAAGGCTACAAGCATCCCAGGCTTTGTAATTGTGAGTCCCTCTAAAGTATTTTTTAGGATGTTAAATAACACTAATGCCGGAAAAGCTGGCGCTACATACCAAAGATACTTTTGAGTTAAAGCCGCAAGTTGAGGCTCGCTTCCTACGGCGAGTAATAGCTTTTCAGGGAATAAGATGACCACGGCCATGGAAAATATGGTAACTACACTTAATGGATAAAGAGCGTTCCATACTGTTAGCGCAATGCGTTCAGAATTACCTGCGCCTTTAAGTTGGGCGGTAATTGGCGCTAAAGCAAAAGGGATGCCTAAGCATAATAAAATAATAGTCGACCAAAAGGCACTACCTAAAGAGACTGCTGCTAATTGTAGCTCGCCTGCTTGTGCGGCCATGATACTATCAATTAAAGCTAAAGCTTGCGTGCAAAACTGCGCCACAAAAATAGGGGTGGCGAGTTTAAATAGGTCTTTACATTCGGCCCAAAAGGAATGTGAAGTGGAATTTGATGCTACCATGTTTATATGCAATATCTAGGGTCTTTCTAAATCTTACCTATAATTTTGCCTTTAAGATTACTTTTAAGACTACCTTTGGTAAGTTCGTAGGTTAGCCGATTAACCTACGAATCTTATTCATTTGTTTTTAAGGTGGAATTGACTTTTTGTTCGTTACTGTAGCTTTCCGGTATAACGTGAAGCGTGTTTTAAGAGCCAAAAAGAACGAAGCCACATCAATAAAGTGATGAGGTAATAACCACCAACTAAAGTTCCCCAAAGCCCATACATACCCGCTTTAGCTCCAAAGAAATCGGTAAAGGCTATTACGCATCCAAGGGGCATAACGAGCGGCCATAATACGATTAGGTTTATCAGCATGAGGATCTTAGTGTCTCTAAAACCGCGTAAGATCCCTTGGCTCGTGCCAAAGAAACCGTCTTGAAGTTGATACACAAAAAGGCAAATAAAAAGCGGTAAAGCTAGTTTTGTAATTTCTGGATCCAAAGAGAATACAGAGATAATGTCATAGCGGCAAGAGTAAACTATAACCGCAGAAGTTAAGACGGTGCCTACAGCTAAAGTAAGGCCGGTTTTTACAGAGCGCATAACGCGTGGTATTGAGTTTTCCCCAAGTGAAAGGCCGATTCTAATAGAGATAGCATTAGAAAACGAAGCTGGAATCATGAACACCAATACGCACAACACATTGGCAATCTGATGTGCGGCCACAGCTTTACTACCAAAATTAGTAATAAGATAACCAATAATGCAAAAACTAAAGGTTTCGAGCACTAATGCCCCGGAAATAGGGAGGCCAACACGACACAGTTGTTTGGTTGCCTTTAAGTTAAACGCTTGCCACTTTTGTAGTAAGTGGAAGTTTTTAACTTTAGCCCCAAAACGGCAATAGGCGAGCATCGAAAAGAATAAGAACCAACCAACTACGGCCGTGGCTAAACCACAACCTACCGCTCCCATGGCTGGCAAGCCAAACTTGCCGTAAATGAGAATGTAATTTAGCGGAATGTTAAGAAATACGGCCACAATAGCTATAACCATGGCAGGGGTGGTGATTGATAGTCCTTCAACGGTATTTTTTAACACGTTATATAAAGCAATGGCCGGCAAACCAAAGGCTACATAGTTAAGGTATGAGCAGGTTTTGGCGATCAAAGCCGGGTCACTTCCTGTTAAAGAGAGTAAATACCTTGGGGTCGTGGTAATAATAAGAATTACCACGGCCGTCGAGATAAGAACTGGATAAATAGCATTAAAAGTCATCCCGGGAATGCGGTGTGGCTCACCTGAGCCTTTTAGCTGGGCGGTGATCGGAGCTAAAGCAAAGGTAATCCCTAAACTAAACAGGAGTAAAGGTCCCCAATAAGTTGAACCTAAGGAAATGGCTGCGAGGTCGACATCGCTGACTTTGGCTGCCATGATGCTATCAATAAGACCTAAAGCTTGAGTACAAAACTGGCCAATAAAAATTGGGATTGATAAACGTAACAGCGAGATCGATTCTCGCCCAAAAGCAGAAATTGTAGTGTTATTGGTAATGCTCATAAGGAGCTCCGAGCGCAAAGCTTTTAAAAAACAAAATCTAACTCAAGGTAAAACTAGAAATTTTTAGTTCAGATATAAACCTGCCTGCACTTGGCTTAGCCTGAAGCCGTCCTTAGCAAACAGCTATTGTTCTTTTAGGAGTAAGAAATTGAAAAGAATATTTCGGTATAAGTAAGTAAAAGATTGTTTGGCAAGCAAGAGAAAGGCAAAACCTAGGTAAAAGATGCGGTTTTGGTCGTGTTTCTATGGTGTAACTATCATCGTCTAGCAAACAATCAAACACAAAAATACGGCATGGCTATGATACACGATAATTCAAAAAATTGCTCTGATTTAATCGCTAGTTCATTTTTGAAGCGTGGTATTTAAGTTGGAATTAACTTAGACCGCAAAACTAAGCACAGCACTAAGCATGGTTAAAGATAGGAATAAAAGAGAAAAATCCCAAATGTTACTACACTTATTTAAGACTCAAACATTTATAATACAAATGTTTGTGCTTGGTAAGTGTCAAAGCATAAGACTTTCATTTTAAAGTCCGATTTCTAAAAACAAAGTAAAATATCCAAGCCAAATAAAACCTAAAACCAAATAAAGTCCTAACCAAAGCCAAACTGTATATAGGAAAACCGGGCTGAAAAACTTGCTAAGACCGGTTTAAAGGCTAGCATGAGTGTGGTGGTGAAATGGATAAGAATTATTGCTAACTCATATTTCAGGGGCGGAGCGAGCGTCAAAAGTGCTTAAGTGCTTGCAAAAAAACGTGCTCAAATATATAGTAGAAACCGCTGTTTTTTTCACCAGAAAGACAGCCCCCGGAATTCACCAGGGTGGTGGATAGAAGATATGTAAGTCCCGGGGTTAGTCAGTGGGGTTTCCCATAATTCAAAAGAGAATGTACCGATACTTGGTAGGTATCAGCATTTACAGAGGTAAAAAATGCCTGCAATTACTCTTCCCGATGGAAGTATTAAAAATTTTGAAAATCCAGTTTCTGTTTACGAGGTTGCTCAGAGCATTGGTCCTGGTTTAGCCAAGGTCTGTGTAGCTGGGAAAGTAAATGGACAACTAGTTGATGCATGTGACAAGATTACTGAAGATGCAACTTTAAGCATCATCACTCCAAAAGATCCTGAAGGTCTGGAAATTATCAGACACTCATGCGCCCATCTTTTAGGCCACGCTATTAAGCAATTATGGCCAGACACTAAGATGGCAATTGGTCCTGTTATCGAAAACGGCTTTTATTATGACGTCGATCTTGACCACACTTTAACTGAAGAAGATCTTCAAGCTCTTGATAAGAGAATGCACGAGCTTGCAGACAAGAATTACGATGTAGTAAAAGAAGTTGCTACATGGGATCGTGCTTATCAGGTATTTACTGAAAGAAACGAACCTTATAAGAAGATTATTCTTGATGAAAATATTGATAAGAATGACCACCCTGGTCTTTATCATCACCTTGAATACATCGATATGTGCCGCGGTCCGCACGTACCAAACATGCGTTTCTGCCATCACTTTAAGATTACTAAGTCTTCTGGCGCTTACTGGCGTGGTGACTCTAATAACAAGATGTTGCAGCGTATCTACGGTACTGCTTGGGCTGACAAGAAGCAACTCGATGAATATTTGAAGCGTCTTGAAGAAGCTGCTAAACGTGACCACAGAAAGATTGGGGTTAAGCTCGACTTGTTCCATATGCAGCAAGAAGCTCCAGGTCTTGTTTTTTGGCACAACGATGGTTGGTGCATTTTCCGTACTCTCGAAACTTTCATTCGTGAAAAGCTTCACCAGTACAAATACATCGAAGTAAACACTCCACGTATTATGGACCGTGTACTTTGGGAACGTTCTGGTCACTGGTCTAAGTACAAAGATGCGATGTTTACCACCAGTTCAGAAAACCGTGAATATGCTATTAAGCCTATGAACTGCCCAGGTCACATTCAGATCTTCAATCAGAAGCTTCGTTCATACCGTGATCTTCCAATTCGTATGTCTGAATTTGGTAGCTGTCACCGTAACGAACCATCTGGTTCGCTTCACGGCTTAATGCGTGTTAGAGGCTTTACTCAGGACGACGCTCATATTTTCGTAAGTGAAGATATGATTATGTCTGAAGTAAGTAACTGCATTAAGATGGTTTACGACATCTACTCAACCTTCAACTTTACCAATGTTGACGTTAAGCTCTCAACTCGTCCAGCTAAGCGTATCGGTGACGACGCTATGTGGGATAGGGCAGAAGCTGACCTTGCTAAGGCTCTTGAAGAAAACGGTTTGACTTACGAAATGCAACCTGGTGAAGGTGCATTCTACGGTCCTAAGATCGAATTTACTCTTCATGACTGCTTAGGTCGTGCTTGGCAGTGCGGTACTGTACAGCTTGACTTCTTCTTGCCTGGTCGTTTAGGTGCGACCTATATTGGCGAAGACAACGAAAAGCATACTCCAATCATGATTCACCGTGCAGTTCTTGGTTCACTCGAACGCTTCATCGGTATCTTGACTGAAGAATATGCTGGCTCTTTCCCAACTTGGCTCGCTCCAGTACAGGCTATGGTTATGGGTATTACCGATGGCCAAGCTGGCTACGTGCAGGAAGTTTGCGATGCTCTTGACGCTGCTGGTATCAGAGTTAAGTCTGACCTTCGTAACGAAAAGATTAGTTACAAGGTAAGAGAACATACCATGATGCGTATTCCATACCTTCTCGTTTGTGGGCAGAAGGAAGTTGATGCTCGTCAGGTATCAGTAAGAACCCGCGAAGGAAAAGATTTAGGAACTTTCTCAATTTCGGACTTGATTTCTCTTATCAAAGAAGATATTATGTCGCGCGGAATTAAAAAAGTGGAGGAATAAGCCATTAATAACGTTAAGAAAACCGGCAAACAGGCTGGAAACAAGACTAAAATCAACGGCGAAATCAGATATCGTGAGGTTCGCGTAATTGGTCTTGGCGGTGAAGCTCTTGGGATTATGAGCTCTGATGAGGCCCTTGAACTTGCTACTAAGGCAGGGGTGGATCTTGTTGAAATCAGTCCGAACGCAGAGCCTCCTGTATGTCGTATAATGGATTTTGGTAAATTCCTTTACGAAAAGAGTAAAGCTCAGAAAGAGCAAAAGAAAAAGCAAAAGCAGGTGCAGGTTAAGGAAATTAAATTCCGTCCAGCAACTGACGAAGGCGACTATCAGGTAAAACTACGCAACCTTATTCGCTTTTTGGAAGACGGTGACAAGGCTAAGGTAACCATGCGTTACCGCGGTCGTGAAATTGCTCACCAGGGCATCGGTCTCGATCTCATGAAGAGAGTGGAAAAAGAACTCTGTGTAGACAGAGATTTGGCTGTTGTTGAATCAGCCTCCAAGCTCGAAGGTCGTCAAGCTGTCATGGTGTTATCACCGAAGAAGAAGTAGTCAGGGGCTAGTTACAAGCGTCGCAAGACCTCCCTAGATTACGTGTTATTTTTAACCAATGCGGAGTATTATACAATGCCAAAAATGAAAACCGACAAGGGTGCACACAAGCGTTTCAAGAAGACCGCTAACGGCTTCAAGCGCAAGCACTGTAACCTGCGCCATATTTTGACTAAGAAGTCTACTAAGCGCAAACGTCATTTACGTGCTATGGGTATGATTCATAAATCAGACCTTCGCAACATCGTAAATCTGTTACCATACGCTTAAGGAAGGAGTAGTCTAAATGGCAAGAGTAAAGCGCGGTGTTACCGCTCATGCACGTCATAAGAAGATCTTAAAGGCTGCAAAGGGTTATTATGGTGCTCGTTCACGTACTTATCGTGTAGCAGTACAGGCTGTGACCAAGGCTGGTCAGTACGCATTCCGTGACCGTCGTCAGAAGAAGCGTATGTTCCGTAAGCTTTGGATCGTTCGTATCAACGCAGCAGCTCGTATGAATGGTCTTTCTTACAGCAAGTTTGTATGTGGTCTTAAGAAGGCTTCTATTGAGCTCGATCGTAAGATTCTCTCTAACATCGCTGTATGTGATAAGGCAACCTTCTCTGTATTAGTAGAAAAGGCTAAGGCTGCTCTCTAATATCAGTTAGGTGACTAAAAATTTGGTTGGAAAAAGGAACTCTTGTAGTTCCTTTTTTTGGTTTTTTGGGATAAATATCTAAGCTAGGGATGGCGCTAATTGCCTGGGGCGAACTTAAGCGCACCCAAGCTAACCAAATTCTAAATAAAAAATAGGCCACTTATGGAGTATCCATTATTGCGACCTATTAGTTTAACTTGCTTTAGATAGGGCCTAAAGCGAAATTGAAATAAACTTTATTAAAGTTCATCCGCCTTGGCTTTAGTTAAAGCGGCAACGGCGGTTTCGAGCTTACGCACGCGTTCTTCGAGCTGCTTGATTTCTAGCTGAGAGGATTCAGATACAACAGGGGTATCGTTACGTTCAGCTAAAATAGCATTGCGCGCTTCACTAGGAATTTGACCAAAACGAACAGCTGTATCAATAACACTATTGATGAAGTCGTCGCTACGGTCGAGAATTTTCTTTTCAAGAATACGCAGAAGTTTGTCATCGGCACTAGAACCACTACCACGAGATTCGTAAGTGCTGATAGAAATGGCGGCCATATTGAGGTGTTCTGCTAATTCTTTGGCAGTAACAAAGCCGAGTCCTAAACGCCATCTTTTATACGCTTCGGGGGTCATTTTTCTTTCCTTTTGTACTTATAATATAATTTGTCGTTAGCGTTATTAAGGTTTTAAACCTTTAGTGAGAGCGTAATCTGTTTTTCTCTTATGGTCTAAGGCGCCATCTTAACCCCATGTTTAGGGGTAAGGCGTTAAGCTTCTAAGTTACAAATGTACCTTGAAACTTAGATTTTAAAGGCGCAAAAGCCAACCGTAGTTCTATGCCCTTGATGGGCTTTTTATATTTTTATAAATGACTCTTTTCATTGTTAGGGTAAGAGTCATTGTTGGTCATCCTGACCTATTTTTATATTCTAGCCTAAAAGTAGCAACTCTTAGCTTTTAAATAACTTCACGAATAATTTCGGGCAGCTAATTTAATCTTTGGGGGTTTATTTAAATAATAAACTCAGTTACGGCGCTTTTAGTATGGAGGCAATTTTTAAGTTGCGTGACGTTAGCTGATTTTAAGGCTGACGCTTTAGCAAAAAGCTCGTCTGCAATCATGCTATTAGAAGGTGCTCCAAGGCCTGCTCCTAGACAATACCCTAAAAGGGCATTGGCTTCTGCTACATACTGCGCATCGGTGTTTTTACCGGATTCTACCTCCTCAAGATATTGTTTTAAGTGAAACACGCAAGCACTGTAATCTGGTTCTAATACATTCTTGTATACTTTGTTGGATTTATAAACGCGGGCGTTAGTGGCATCTGACGCTAGGGCATTAGAGGCTACGCTTGGTTTTAACTTCGCTTCAGCGTGTTTAAAATAGGAAGTTAAAGAATCACCAAAAAAATCAATCACCGCGACAAAGTACAAGCAGTCGTAATAGCCATTACGCATGGCTCGTTCACTGTAGTATTTGGCTGTTTCAGGGTTAGCTTCGCATCCAAGACCTTTAAACCGCATTAAAGCAAGGTAAGGCAAGGATGGAGCAAAACTGTAATCTAAGAGGTGCTGAAAATAAACAAAAGCTCGTTCGTACTTTTGTTGTTTAAAATTGTGGCAAGCTAAGAAGTAAGAGGAGAAGATTTTGGTTAAACGGTAAATATCAACCCAGTACATAAAAAGCAGAAAAACGATACAGAAAAAGCCCTTAATAAAAAGGCCATCGTTGATGTTGCCATAAAAGCAAAATACTAAATAGAACATCACAGCTGTGACGATTGTTTTAATGATAAACAACCACATAATGTTTTTTGTAATACCACGAATAATGTTTTATAAAGGCACTGTTACAACCGACTCGATAGTCATTATGCTAATACGTCCCAATTTTATTATTGTTTGTTGGGAGATAAGCTTTGTTTTTCAAAGCTTATAGGCATTTTAGGCCTTAAATTTTTATCTTTTTAAATGTATTCCTCTATTATATTATTTTTATAGAAAAATGATATTACATTTTTATATAAAATGTCTTTCCAACGAAATTTGAGCTTTTTTTGTACAGTTTTGCGCCATTTATGAAAATTTTTGCTTTTTTTGTGATTTATTCAGAAAGGAAAAGAGGAAAAAACTTAAGGCGGCAGCATAAAATCTAAGGTTTAGATGGAATGTTGAGTTTTTATCTAAAATCTCCAAGAAGACTCCTTCCTCTTTAGGTGGGAGATGAATTG
>OIYP01000528.1_pt1 | contig 24462 bp, 30 predicted proteins | sample 1588261 | NCBI WGS metagenome assembly OIYP01 (sample SAMN03283293) | human gut metagenome | biome: human-associated habitat; material: feces | host: Homo sapiens | place: Peru | collected 2012
ATTTGGCTTTTGTCTAAATGATACAACTCTTTTGAGTTTTCAGATACGCTCTAGTCTAATAAAAAGTAGTATTATTGAGTTGGTAATAGAGTAATCTTAATAAAATTAATCTGTTTTTATATAACTATGTGCGGCTGCTTGTTGTCTTAACTGACATCGGTAGCCGCTTTTCTGTTATATAGATTTATTTTTCTTGTTCTGCTGAGCTTCACGCTCTCGCTTCTGCTGTTCCTCTGCTACAAGCCGTGAGATATAATCTCCGCTTGAAATATCATAGTAGGTATGAGCAATATCGGAATACACCTCATAAAGCTGTCTGCACTTTTCAAAGCTTTCTTTGATGAGTGCAATTTTTTTAGCGGTTTCCTGTGAGGTGGATCTGAGCTGCTCCAGATCTGAGCGTGTCTGAATATTATGTCTGCTGATAGCCCGCTTGTATATATTCAGCTTTAATTTCTCACTCAGAGAAAGGTCAGGCTTGTCAAAAAGCTCAAAGTATTTTTCAGCCTGTTCTGCAAGGCTTCTTAAACTGTCCTGTTTTGAGGCCAGAGTGTTCAGCTCATGCCGTGCGTTTTCATACTCTGATTTCAGAGCTTCAATCTTACCCTCCAACTCTCCGATAGAGTGAATATGGTCACGGTTGATGATGGTGAGCTGGGCGGACAGCCTGTAAACGTCCATATCGTTTTCAGGGGTATAAGGCATAGAGCTGTCACGCTTTCGCTGAACTTTTCGCCCAGATCGTGCAAGCTCGCTGACTTCATCAATGGCTCTGAGATAGTCGGAGCGTATAGGTGCAGGCTCTCCTGTCAGAGAAATATTTGCTCCTACATCACGCCACAGGATTCTGGACACAAGGCTTTCTTCGGTGTAGTCCTCCCCTAACGTCTTTGTGCGAACATAACGTTCCTGCCCCTGTGCTTTAATTGAAATGTACTTACCTCTTTTAATGGAGTAACCCATTATTTCAAGTTCGTACAAAAGCTCGTCGATATTTTTCACTGAAGCTATAAGCCTGTCAATATCAAGCCGGATCTGCTGTTTCCAAGACGTGCCACGCTTTTGGTGTTCCCATTCGTTGTATGCAACAGTTTTTCCCTTGCCCTTACTTTTATCATAAGGTTGAATACCAAAGGCAAGGCACACCCTGTCGGAATATTCTTTGATTTTATTCAGAGTTGTTTTATTGGCATTGAATTTTTTGCCGCTTAAAGAATAAGTGTTGATGATGAAGTGCGAATGAATATGCCCTTTATCAAGGTGTGTAGCTATAACTATCTGACAATCATCACCGAAGGTTTTTCTTGCAAAAGCCTTTGCAATCCTGTGAGCAAGTTCGGGAGTGATATTATCGTGCGGATCGAATGATTGAATATAATGGATAGCTTTAACGCTGCCCTTGCCGTCCAAAGGCAAGGGGACGTTAAATTTTTCTCCTGAAAAATGCTCATAGACAGTTTTCATTGCAAGATATGCGTCCTCCGCATTACACATACAGTTCAATGAGGAGGTGTAAAGTAAATCCTCTGTTTTATCGGGATTGAGTATATAGGCTATGCTGCGTTTGACGGTAGAGTGGATAGAAATTGATTTAACGTATGGCATATTTCATTATACTCCTTTTTCAGTTTCTCAATATCCCCAGCGTAAATGCTGTTGATTTCGTTCGCCTTTTTAGCGATCTGATTGATATTGCCGCCTATGATACGCAGGGCGTTCATAACAGGGGCGGCTTCTTCTAAGTTATAATAAGTAATCTGACCGTCAAGAGCCATACGCTTTACAAAAGTTCCTGTTTTTAAGGATAATGAAGCGGCTTTTTCCTCTATCAGTTTCCATTCTTCAAGGCTGAATATCACCTCCTTGCGTTTTACTTGTTTGTACTTTCTCATAAAAATTGACACCTCCAATTTTAATACAACGGTCTTAGGTGCAACCTAAAAAGGGGGTGAGCATAGTTGTCAGGCGGCGGCTGACAACAGAAATTCAAGGGGTAAGCCTTTGAATTTCAGCGAAACACGAAAGTATACGGTACTTTCTATGGCTTGCTATACATACATAAAACAAAAGAATACGGATACTCCGTTTCTCATCATTTTGCCCGTATGGGCATACCCCTCATTTTAATTTCTGCGGCGGCGAACAGCAGAAATTTTATACCCCCCTCTCATAAGTACCTACAAATAATCTCGAAAATTTAAGTGCGTTTGAAAAAAGTTTGTAGGATGTTTTAAAGTGTAAGCCAATTAACCTCCCTCGTATTGTGCAAAATGTAGAACTTCAAAAAATATACGGAGTTAGACTTAAAAAAAGTGTCGTTTTTGTAGGTACTTATGAAAGGGTCTAATTCTCAGAACGATTCTTCGCCGCATTGTTCTGAACCTCGCCATAAAAATTCAGCCCCTTTCAGATTACAAAACGAAAGGGGTTGTTTCATTGGAAAATGTTTTTGAGGAAATACGCAGCAGGGTATCAATGCAGGACGTTGCAAAATTCTACGGCTTGCAGATGAGCCGTTCAGGTATGGCTTGCTGTCCCTTTCATGAGGACAGAACACCAAGCTTGAAAATCTATGATGACCATTTTTATTGCTTCGGCTGTGGGACAACAGGAGATTGCACGGGTTTTACTGCAAAACTGTTTGGACTTACACAGATTGAAGCCGCAAAGAAAATCAGTTATGATTTTGGACTACACCTTTTTAATGGGGAAATCGCCGTTCCCGTTAATCCGAAGCTGAAGTCTGAAAATGATTTTCATGTTTGGCTGAGAAACGCTAACCTTGCTGTTTCTGAGTATTTACGGCAGCTTACAGAATGGAGAACGGTGTATGCACCCCATAATCATTTGGAACAGCCGCACCCTCTGTTTGTCGAAAGCCTTATGAAACGGGACTATGTGGAATATCTTGCTGATTTATTGGCTCATAGTTCTGTTGAAGAAAAGAAATGGTATTACAAAGAGAACGGCAATGACATCAAGCAAATTCAGGAACGCCTTGAAAAGCTCGCCGCCGAGGCTCGTCCTGTGAAACGTAAAGCAATTTGACGGAGGGATACCTATTTATGATACTTGAAGATAAACAGACCTGCTGCTTTATGCACCTCGTTCAGAGGTTCATGGCAGATAACAATAATTATCTGCTCCCAGTGAAGCAGTATATGAATACCGTGCCGAACAAGGTGTTGCTGGGGTACTATGATGATGAGTACATATATCTGATACCGAGTGTGGTTATTGAAATGTGTGATAAGCTCCTTACCGAAAACGGTCTTGCACCATTCAATATGCAGACCGTTCTGAAACAGCTTTTTGCCCTTAATTATATTAAGGTGCATTGGATAATGAGCAAGGAAGTCAGATACCGTCCGCAGAAACGTATCGGTTCTACCAATAGAAGATACATCACATTTCATCACAGAGTATTTTCAAAGAGCTTAACAGAAAGGAGCAGAGCATAATGGATAAGAATGAATTTATAGACGCAGTTGCAAAGCAAAAGGGTATCAGTCGAGGAAAAGCATATCGTTCTGTTGAAGCGGTAATGGATACCATACGCATTTTAATAATGCAGGGAGAAGAAATTAAAATCGGAGGGTTTGGTACTTTTGATATTGTAACTGACCTCAGAGGAGAGCGTATCCCTGTGTTCAAAGCAGGCAGGGCTTTGAAGAAAGTAGTAAATACTCTTGGTAAAGGGGGCAGGCAGTAAGTGGATGAACAGCAGAAGCCGCAAATCAAACTTACAACTGAACAGCTTGACGCATTAGTGGCAAGCTTCTATCCTGCTATGCTTGAATTTTTTGATTCGGATAGGGGTAAAAGAATTTATGCTGAATATCTCCAGAGCGAAGGAAAGAATAATTCTGATACCCCTTGATTTTTTGTTGCCTGTATTTATTAGTGTAAAAATGTAATTTAACACTTTAAAGTGTTGACAAATTCTTTTAAATGTGGTATACTATATAATATAGAAAGGCATTAGCAAAACAGGCAGACAGGAGGTACACTATATGAAAGCAGTAATTTATGCCAGATACTCTTGCGATAACCAAAGAGAGGAAAGTATTGAGGGACAGCTTCGTGAATGCAAGGTGTTTGCAGAGCGTAAGGGGTATACACTGGTTGGCACATATATAGATAGGGCGATGTCGGCAAAAACTGATAACCGCCCTGAGTTCCAAAGAATGATTAAGGAGAGTGCAAAGGAGCTTTTCGATGTAGTCATTGTCTGGAAGCTGGACAGATTTGCACGAAACAGATATGACTCGGCACATTACAAGGCTACGCTCCGACGGAACGGTGTAAAGGTCGTTTCCGCAACGGAGGTGATCTCAGAGGGTGCAGAGGGTATCATTCTTGAATCGGTACTGGAGGGCTATGCCGAATATTACTCCGCTGAACTTTCTGAAAAAGTTATCAGGGGTATGACGGAAAACGCACTGAAATGTCAGTACAACGGAGGTAACATCGCCGTAGGGTATAAGATTGATGAACATAAACACTATCAGATTGATGAGCTGACCGCACCGTTTATTAAGGACGCATTTTTGATGTATGTCAATGGCAAGCAGATAAAGGATATTGTGGAATACTTGAATGAAAACGGCATCCGTTCGTCCTGCAAGAAGCCAATGACAAAGACAACGGTATCGGCTATCCTGCAAAACCGCAAATATATAGGCGAATATAGTTATAGGGATATAGTAATTCCCGATGGAATACCTGCGATAATTTCAAAGGAGTTGTTTGCACTGGCACAGGATAGGGCTAAAAAGAATAAATATGCTCCGGCTACATACAAGGCAGATGATAAGTACCTGTTGACCACAAAGCTTCTATGTGGTGATTGCGGAAAACATCTGGTGGGCGAAAGCGGAACAAGCCGCACAGGAAAGAAGTATTACTATTATAAATGTGCAACGGCAAAGAAAAAAGAAGGCTGTCATAGAAAGCCGCTTAAAAAAGATGTAGTTGAGGATATTGTCATTAGTCAGACCATGCGAAGCGTTTTTCAGAGTCATTCTTTAGACGCTATCGTTGACCATATCATGCTGTGGCAGCAAAAAGAGAATACTACCCTCCCTCTTCTTCAGAGAGAGTTGGCAGAAGTAGAAAAGAGCCTTGCAAATGTTATGAGTGCTATTGAGCAGGGAATTATAACTTCTACCACAAAGAATAGAATGAAAGAGCTTGAGGACTTGAAAACTGACATTGAGGTTAAGATTGAGAGAGAAGAAATACAGACGCAGATTTTAACCAAAGAGCAGGTAATGTTCTGGCTGCAAAGAATGGCAGACTTTGACCTTGCTAATCATGACAATAAACAGAGAATTGTCGATACTTTTATAAATTCAATTTATGTGTACGATGACAGACTGGTCATTAACTTTAATTGTCGGGAGGATTCGGAAACGATTCCTCTCGAATTAAGCGTGTTTGGTTCGGATTTTAATTTGCTGGGGGAGCAAAGCAATTCTTAACACTAACCATCGAAAAGGTATAGAGAGTGATATTTGTAAAACTCCTGCCCGACCGATGGTTAGTGTCGTTTTATGCAGTTTTATATTTGTATTCTATGTATGGAAGCAAGGCTTCCGTATGCTTACGTTTATGTAAGTGTACGGAAGCCTTTTTTTATTGTCTAAACGAAAGGAAAGAACGAAATGGAAAAAGATATGAAAAGCTACCCCAACAATCTCCTCAGACAGTTATTCCCCGGTGAACAATTTGACAATCTTGCCGATGACAGCGGAATTGCGCTTGATTATGTAATTTCCGAAACTATGAGCGAGAGTGATGCTCTTTTGCTCAAAATGAGGTACAAAGAGAATATGACATATGCGGATATTGCAAAAGCCGTTGGCAATTCATCGTCAACAGTTACTCATAGCATAAGAAAAGCTGAGAGAAAACTTTCGAAGCCGATAAGGAAAAAGAAAATTCGTCTGGGTATGCACAATCTTTTTAGGTATGTCATTGAGTGTGAGGAAAACCGTCTTGAAGCAATTTACAGGAGGGAAATATCATCACTTGAAAGAGCAAATGCAATTCTCCGAAATGCAGAGTATGTTCCCGAAATCCCCGAACCAGACATTATTGACGAGGGAATAGAGGTCCTCGACCTTTCGGTGAGATGCTATAACGTTCTCCGCAGAGCAAATATTCAGACAGTTCGTGACCTTGTTGATACAGAACCCGAAAAAATATATAATCTTCCCAATCTGGGCAGAAAGTCACTTGAGGAATTGCTTGATGTTTTGTTTGAGAAAGGATTTGCGTACAAGTCAATGGAAATTTGGCGAAGCTATGAGGGTAGTTTGTAAAAGAGGTGCGTGAAATGTCAAAAATAGAATTCGATTACTATTACGGAGCAGAAGCCGAGCAGTTTACCTTTATTCGTGTGCCAAAAGTTTTATTTACGGATAAAGAGCATTTTGGCAGCTTATCCAACGAAGCAAAGTTAATGTATGGCTTGCTTCTTGAACGAATGAGTCTTAGCAGAAAAAATAATTGGATAGATGATGAAAACCGTGTCTACATAATTTTTCTGATTGAAGAAATTGAGGAGATTATGGACGTGTGCCACGATAAAGCGTTGAACATTCTGAAAGAGCTTGATGATGTGAACGGTATCGGACTTGTAAAGAAAAAACGCAGAGGTCTGGGTTTGCCGTCAATACTTTATGTGAAAAATTTCATCATAAACGAATCTGACAGTTTGCGGAATGAAAAGCAGGATAATACTGATAATTCAGAGCATACTTCAAGAAGTCTGAAAAACGGATTTCTTGAAGTCGATAAAACAGACTTCAAGAAGTCGGAAATATCGACTTCTGTAAATCGAAAAAACAGACTTCAAGAAGTCGTTAAAACAGACACTAATAATACTGAAATAAATAATACTGAATTGAGTTATATTGAGAATCAATCTATCAATCAATCTGCGACTCCGAAAAAAATTCCGACACCGCCACGATTGATTGATGAGATTGACAGAGAAACAGTCGAACAATCTGTCAAGGAGCAAATCGAGTATGACAGCCTTATCACTCACCCCGATGAAGCCGTTGTGAGTATGGTTGAAGAAATCAAAGACCTTATCGTTGATGTTATCTGCGGAGAAAGAAATATTTTCGTTGAGGGCAAGAGAGTTTCGGAAGAAGCTGCACGGTCCGCATACCGAAAGCTGACGAGCGAGCATATCACGGACGTGCTGCGAAATATTCTGAACTATCCCGGAAAGATAAGTCGGATTGACCGCTTTCTGACGGTAGCATTGTATAACTCGGCATTCACGCTGACCAATCAAACGTTCAGCGGCTTTGAACACGATATGGGTATGAAACTTATTTAGGAGGTTTGAGAAATGGGAACACGAAAAAAATATCTTTCAATCGCAGAATTTTGTGAGATGAATGGAATACCGAGATACAAGTTTTACAAAATTCTGCATCATCACCCGGAGCTTGCGAGGAGAATCCGCACAAGCACATCGGGAGAACGACAGCTTGACGAGCTGTCTTTGAAAACGGCAAAGGCAATTTTTCGGAAAGAGAAAATCGAGGACAAGCGGAAATTATCTGCCAATGCTGCTGCCAATGAGATAAATATTCTTGCTGTTCGGGTTGAAGAATTGAAAGAGGAGGTGCATAAATTACGCAGTGAGAACGAAAGACTGAAAAAATATATCAAGCGTGAAAAAAATAATAGATGAGGTGTTAAAAGTGAAAAAGAATATTACTTTAAAGGAATTTTCCGAACGTTATCATTGCAGCTACTCTGCTGCTTGTATCAGGATAAAGAAACTTCTTGCAAAAGATAAAAAGTTTGCCAAGCACGTTATCCGAAAGAGTAGGACATATTATTTTGATGAGGTAGCTGCGGAACTGCTCAAGCCGAGGGCAAATAAAAAAAGTGAGGATTTATCTATAGATGAATTAGCGGAAGAATTAAGAATTTGCCGAAAAGATTAGAAGGAGCTTAACGAAAAAATAAGGCAGATTGATGAGAAACTTAATCTGCTTACTGACAGTTGTTTCTTAATGAGCAGAGTAATTTATGCTGTTCTTGGCAGAGATTATCTTCCCGGCGATGAAAAAAGATTGGCGGAATATCTTTCAAGCTGTAATGATTTCAAAATTTTTATGGACAGTAAAATAGAAAAAGCAGAGGAGTGTGATTTTAAAAATGAGGATAGATGAAATTGAAAAGCTGGACAGAAATTTTCTGACGGTGAGCGAAGCTGCTGCGGCTATTGGAATTTCTCTCGCTACATTTTATCGGAACAAGAGCAAAATGGAATTCCCGATTATCCGAATCGGCAGGCAGATACATATTCCCAAAGAGCCGTTTTTGAATTTTCTCCGATATGGTGAGTGCAAAAAATCGTGGGACAGATGAATGTGTGCTTGAAAAATTCTGACGGAGTAACAACGGTGTGTTACGGAAATGTTCAAGAATGGGATAGCAGGAGCGAAGCAAAAAGATATTTTCTTGATGCTATGCTTAACTCGGACGGTTCGGAGCGTGAGAGATATTCCAACGTTTATCTGAAAATTATGCTGGGATATTCCTATTGCACCGACAGCGTTGAGGACTGATTTCCTCAATTCTCCCTTGTGGAAAATGCGAATCAAGCCGCATTTTTCCACGGTGGGGATGTGTCAACGGTTGAAAGGCAGAGTGGTGGGGCAGTTCCCCGCAAGCGTAGATTAAGTCTGGACTTAATCGTATCAAATGCTGTAAAATAGGCGTTTGGCAGGGACAACCCTGCAACCCGAATAACAAAATACAAGGAGGTATCAGAATGAAAGATAAATGGAATAATTCAAGAAAAAACGGCAAACGTCACAACAGATTTGATGTGAAGCTTACCGATGAGGAGCTGGCTATCATAAAAAGAAAAGCTGAATTTGCCAAAATGCCTGTGGGAAGATTTCTTCGGGTTATGGCGGTCAAGGGTGAACTCAAATATTATGACTTGAAAGAAATAATGGCCTTGAAAAGGGCGTTTCTGTCAATCGGCAATAATCTGAACCAGATTGCTGCTGTTGCCAACAGCTCCGGCTCGGTCTATGCGAAAGACATTGAGGATTTGCAAAATGAGTTCAAATATTTTCGTGGGGCAATGAAAAATTATCTCTTTGAGATTTCTCCCACAATAATTTCGTGAGGTGGACTATGCCGATCATCAAGCACATTCCGATTTATTCAGCACCGAAAAAATTTCTTGCTTACATTGCCAACGAAAAGAAAACGGAGAGAATATATATCACGGGTCTGCATTGTTCCGACACGGCGAAAGATGCTTACTATGATTTTAAGGAAAATTTTGAAGTCTATTCCAATAAGAGATTTTTTAAGCGATCCATTAAAGAAGAAACTGCCGAGCGAGAAAAGCGGCAAATTCGTCTGCACCATTATATCCAATCCTTTAAACCCGGAGAAGTGTCGGCGGCGGAAGCTCATAGGATTGGCTTGGAGTGGGCGGAAAAAGTTTTCGGGAAAAATCATATGGTGCTGTGTGCGACACATATTGATCGCTGTCACGTACATAATCATTTTGCGGTTGCTCCCTATGACCTTGATGGAAATCATTGGTATGCGAACAAGGAAAGTTTGCGGCGTTGCAGAAAAATTTCCGATGAAATTGCAAAAGCTCACGGTTTGTCGGTAATTGAAAAGCCTAAGTATCGACCGAACCACAAGTACGGTGAGTACAAATTACGGCGAGAGGGAAAGTCTTGGAAACAGAATTTGTGTGACGAGATTGACCGACTTGTAGTGAAAGCCGATGTGCATAGCATTGACGATTTGATAAAAGAGCTTGAAGCGAAAGGCTATGGAATTAACCGAGGAAAATATCTTGCGATTAAGGTTCGACCGAATCGGAAAGCTATTCGCAGTTTTCGTTTGGGTGACGGATATTCACTTGAACATCTGGAGTATCGCATTGCAAACAAAAATATGGAGATGCCATTGTCCGAAGCATTGAAGTATGAGGGTATTCAACGAGAATATGCCTTGTGTATCAGGCAGATTCAGATTGAGCTTTACCGAAAACCCGAAGTGGGCAGGCTGTACCTTGCGACTTATCGGGAGGTTGTGAAGTCCTCGGAGCTGCTTTTCTTTTTGCAGGAGAATGATATTCACTCGGCTGACGATTTCAAGAAAGCTGCTGCCGATGCGGACAAAAAGCTATCCGATTTAAAAAACGAAAAGAACGAGCTTTTGAAAAAAATTGCAGAGGAAGAAAAGCTGATTGAGGAAATTCCGAAATATCTGGAAGTGCTGAGCCGTAAACTTTTGCTTGCAAAGGACATAAAGGAGCTTGCAAAGTACAATTACATCAAGGACGCAGAAGTGAAAACTGCTGATGATATTTCCGTTCATCAAGAAAAACTTGCGAAGATGAAGCGGCAGCTTAAAGGAATGGACGAAAAAATCTCCTCCGCTTATGAAAAGCGTAAGGAGATTTATGGCTTTTATGTTTTTTACGAGAGCCGAATGAAAAGTGATTATGAGATTTTGCTGGAGCAAGCAAAAGTGGAAATGGAAAGGGTTCGGCTTGCGGAGAAACAGAAAAAGGCGGAGCAGGAAAAGGAGATGAGTGAGAATGATCGAGGCAGTTCTGTCTGTGGGGCGGTGAGGTAAAAGAAGTGCCGTACTCGGAGTTTTTCGAATACGGCATAGTGGAGATTAAAATTTTGGACTGGTGGCTAAATCTTTCAGAAACTTTATTTTTTGCTTGAGATAATATCGCTCATAAGGATTACTGAAACATCATTTATAGATTCCATAGTGTTAAATTTGCCTGTTGAAATTTCTATGGTGTCATCACTGATTTTTTCTATATTGCTGAAAGCATAAGTGTTACCACCAAAATATGTTCCTTTATTCACATATACAGTACATTTTCCGCAAATCAGTTTATTGTGTGGAGTATATTCTGATTCTTTTTTGATGAGTAGACCTAATGTTTTATCCTTGTTGAAATAGCCGTATCTGTTGTTTTTTTCAAAGCAAACCATATTTTTGTACAGTCCAACTATTTTTACATTTCGGATTACACTGTAACGGAAACTATTCATTGATACATCGCATATTTTGCCAAGATAAGTATCAATACCAAAATCATCTTTAGGTGGTAAATCATTGTCCGTAAGTTTAGTTTCATCAGCACAAGAAATCGGCAGGTCATAATCATCACGCACTAACTGATCTAATGTCATATTATAAAAATCTGCAATTCGTATAAGCATTTGAACATCCGGAACAGAAGAACCGTTCTCCCATTTTGATACTGCTTGTCTGCTTACACCAAGTTCTTCTGCAAAAGATTCTTGTGTGAGATTATTCATTTTTCGTATAATTGTAATTTTTTCATTTAGTAACATTTTTTGTTACCCCTTTCGTTTGATGATAGTATTATTTTAATCATTTATTGATGAAAACACAAGAAACTTGCGTTTACATTATGCTATTTTTGGTTGCATAGTAGTATTACCGATATATTTGTATATAGAAAGGACAAATTTATGCTCACTCGCTTTTACTATCATTATGCTGCTTTTCCATAACAGTGTTGTACTTTTCAAGTTCGCTCATAACAAATCTTTTAATCTCGGAGGTGGTGGAAACTCCACGCATTGCACACCAAGCCTTGAAATCCTCGGCATCTTGTGTGCGTACTCTTGTACCGAGGGTACGCATATTGTCCTTGTCCCACTTTCGGGCATATCCTTTTTGTTTCTCTGAAACAGGCATTTTTATCGCTCTCCTACTTGCATAAGTATATTTTATCCATTATACCATAGCAATGGAGATTTTGTCAATGTGCGCATAAGCTAAATTTGTATAATCAAGTTTGGCTGGAATTACTATTGAAAACTACTTATATAAGTAGTATAATGTGAGTGTAATCAAAAAAATGTTCCGGTGGAACATCGTGGAAAGGATTGATATAGATGAATAATTCCGAAAGCGAGCTTTATATAGCAAGGACAATGCTTAATGCAAAGACAGCGGTTATTGCAGACCGTGAAAACCGTGAACAGCGTATCCGTGAAAAGGCGGTTAAGGCTTTTGAGGAACGCAGTAAGCCAAGGGAAAAGCGTGAGCCTATGTCAGCCGAGGAGAGAAAGGCGGTTCTTAACAGTCTGAAAAGGCTTAATGCAGGAAAAACGGAAGATTAAAGTACACAAAATGTTCCATTGGAACATCATCAAAAAATGGAGGAATGAATATGTTTAGAATTTCAGATGAAAGCTATGAGAGAGTAACCGAGATACTTGAGGACATCGGCTATGCTTGCGATGTTGAGGAAGAATATGAGGAGTGGGAGGACGTTGCAAGAAGTTCGTTCGCTTCCGTTCTCGATGAGCTTGACACCAATCTGTTTGATATGACCTGTGCCGCTATTTCTGAGAGTATTCACGATGAATATTTTGAGGGCAACGAAAACTATGCAAAGGGTATCAGAACGGCATTTTACGGTTATCTCACAGAACGCAGGGACTACCTTGATTTTTACGAGGACTATGACGAACCCGAACTTCCCGATGATGCCGATGAGAATGAAATTTCAGAGTATGAGGAGAAAATGGAGGTATATAACCGCAGGAAAGAGTATAGCGATTGTGTGGAGAAGTGGATTTCGGATATAGGCAGTATTTCATTCAAGGAGGGAGAATAATGAGCAAGGTTATAACCATAGCAAATGCAAAGGGCGGTGTGGGAAAATCCTCCACATCGACAGCACTTGCGGCAATTCTGAGCGAGAGAGGTTACAAAACGCTTCTTATCGACTGTGATACCCAGTGCAACAGCACCGATACTTACAGAGCAATGACCGAGGGTGTTGCTACCGTTTACGATGTTCTTCTTGATGAAAGCAGATTGAGCCTTGACGAAGCAATTCAGCATACCGAGTGCGGAGATATTCTTGCAGGGGACAGCTTGCTCCGACAGGCGGACGAAAAGCTGAAAGGAAGCGTTGACGGACTTTATCGAATGGCAGATGCTCTTGACGGCTGTGAAAACTATGATTACATAATCATTGATACTGCACCTGCGATGAATTCTATTCTGCATAACTGCCTTATTGCCGCCAGTGAAGTTATTATCCCCGTAACTGCGGACAGATACGCTTTGCAGGGACTTTCACAGCTCTTTGCAACTATCAGAGCTATCCGTAAAAGGCAGAAGCCAAGTCTGAACGTTTCGGGACTTCTGCTTACCAAGTACAACGGACGTGCAAATCTTTCGAGAGAGGTCAGAGCTTCCCTTGACGAGGTTGCGGAGCAGATGAATACAAAGGTTTTTGACACGGCAATAAGGGAGTGCATCAAGGTGAAGGAAGCACAGGCGAGAAAGCAGACACTTATTGCGTATGCTCCCAAATGTACGGCTGCCGAGGACTACAACAGGCTTGCAGATGAGATAACGAAAGGGGAATAATTATGGCAAGGAATGTTTCAAGCAAATTCGGCGTAACGGACGGTCTGGACTTTACTGCCGAACAGGGGATAACGAGCATTGCGATAGACAAGCTGATACCATATCACAATCACAGATTTACTCTTTATGATGGCGAGCGTTTGGAGGATATGATTCAGAGCATTAAGAAAAACGGCGTGATTACTCCGATAATCGTTCGCACAGCAAACGGAGGAAAATATGAGATTTTGTCGGGGCATAACAGAGTGTATGCCGCAGGACAGGCAGGACTTGAAAGTGTTCCTGCTGTTGTAAAGGTGAATTTATCCGATGAAGATGCAGAAATTTTTGTTGTGGAAACAAATCTTATTCAGCGAGGTTTTTCCGATCTGAAAATATCGGAACAGGCTTTTGCGGTTGCACTCAGGTACAACAAGCTGTTTGACGAGCGAAAACGAAAGGAAATATGTGACGAGCTGTATTTTATCGAGAACGGTAAGCACCGTCCCGAAGATGTTCCACCGGAACATCTTACAACGAGAGATGCAACAGCTGAGGAATACGGCATAAGCTCCGCAACGGTGGCAAGGCTTCTCCGCATAGACAAGCTGATAAACGAGTTCAAGGTGCTTGTTGACCGTGGGAATATAAAGGTTCGTTCTGCCGTTGACCTTTCATATCTTACAGAGGAACAGCAGAGAAATGTGTACAAGGTTATGACCGAAAAAGATGTTACTGTCATTGATATGAAAATGGCGAAACAGCTCCGTGAGATAGCATCATCTTACACGATAGTCACCGATGAGCTAATAACCGAAGTTCTGAACGGTGAGTATGATTCGGACGAAAAGCCAAAGGACAGGGGAGAAAAGATAACGCTCCCCACGGCTACATACAAGAGGTATTTAAGCAGTTATTCCAAAAAGGAAGCTAATGAGATAATAGAAAAGGCACTTGCTCTATACTTTGAGCAGGGCGAATAACGGAGGTATTTAAAATGGAAAAGATGATTATTCAAGGCAAGGTAAAAGAGGTTTTTATGCTCAAAGGAACAGGCAGAATGCTTGATATTTTCGGCGTGAGGATAGCACAGGCGGACGGTTCGGAGGAGCTTGTGGAGTGCGAAGCTGCCGAGCTTGACAAAAGGCTTCTCCCCGGCACGAAAATTGCGGTTCTGGCGTACCGCACGGACAGGGACGATGACGGAAATCCTGCGGACAGGATTGTTGCTAAGACTTTGAATTATTGATATTGTTTAAATAGGTATGACAAAGGCTCAATGGAGGGATTCCTCGTTGAGCCTTTATCTGTATTTTATATTGTCGATAAACTGGAATTTGAAGCTGAGCCAGCTTCACCGCATTTTTTAGTTATTTGATATTTCATAACATTGATTTAAACTGATACAAATTGGAATTTCTTTGATAGAAATCAAATATATTCAACACCTGATTTATTAAGCCTTTCGTGGGCTTTGGCAACTTTTTTAGGAGAAAACACCGTTGCGGTTCCTTTGCTGATAATTTTTGCATTTATTCCCCGTTTTGCTGCGCCAAGTGCCGTTGCAGTTACGCAGCCACATTCGTCCAATCCGCAAAGATGAAGTGTTTCGTATCCTTTTTTCTGAATAAGCTCACGCAGTTTCTTGTTTGAAAGCGCATCGCTAAAAAGTTTATCAAAACAATAATCTGACACAATGTCTAATCCTCTGAAAAGTTCGGCACCCTCCGTTCCTGCTATTGAATAACCAAACAGAAGTCGATTGGTTGGTAAATTCTGAATAATATGGCGTATGTAAATAATATCACAGAAATTATCTTGGTATTGGTGTATAAGTTCATTGACTGCGGCTGTAAGTTCAGCGGTGTTGTAGGAAAATATATCCTTTCTTTTTTCATAAAGGTAGTCATTTTGCATATCTATGACAATCAGTGCAGTTTTCATATTGATTTTCCTCCACAAATTCCGATTTATCGGGCAGATGAAAAAAACACCCAACTAAATTTTACCACAAGCACAGTAAAAAATCAATCGTCCTTAAGAAACTTATATGCAGGAATATCCAGAGCCTTGGCAATGTCAAACAGGGTATCAAGAGATACTGTGCGGTTTACGTTCGGAGCTTCTACCGCACCTATAAAAGCCGTGTTCTTGTTGATTTGCTCAGCAAGCTGTTCCTGTGTTATCCCTTTCAGCTTGCGGTAATAGCTTATTTTCAAACCGATTCTTCTGTATTCTTCGTAGTATTCCTCTTTCATATCGCCACCGTCCTTTTATAACCATTTTACCAAAAGCCATTGACAATTTGAATTTAGTAGAATACAATAAATATTGTATGGCATACAATAAAATATATTCTGACTACAAAATATCGGGCGGTGTGCTGTATTGTCCGTACTTTTACACATTACTTTTGATATACTTATATATAGTAGGATAAATATATCTAAACATAACATCTTGGAGGTGCTATATGGACAATAATCAATTATCTTGGTGGGATAATGACGAAACCCCGGTAATGCAATCGACAAACAAATTATCGGTTGCAAAACTTGATTTTATAGAGGGACAAGAGGTTGAGTGGCAGGAATTATTTGGGGGATTTTCCTCAATTAAGGTAATTACCTATTCTTCAAGCCTTAGTTTTATAAGCAAGGTTATTGAACTTTTTGATGATGCAGAGATTATTTTTGGTTGTCAGCAAGTTATGACCTATAATTTATGTGAGATAATGGCTTTTCAATCGACACTTGTGGAGAATATAAGGAAATCCAAAAACAAAGACAAACTAATGTCAAGAATCAAGGATAAAACCTTGCGTATGTATGCTGCGAGAAAGCAACTTTCACACGAAAAAATATATCTGCTTTCGGCTGCTGATGGCCGCAAGAGAGTTGTTATGTGTTCAGCCAATATGTCAAATCGTGCATTTTTAGGCGGACAAAGAGAAAATATCGGTTATATAGACGGTGATGCAGGATACGATTGGTATTTATCCGTATATGAAGAATATATCGAGGAATGTACTGATGATATTACCGAGAAAGCAATACTTGTATCCGATGATGGTGAAAATATAGGTGAGCTTCCTGTGTCTAAATCTGTCAATTCAAATACTGTACTTGCAATAGTTCCCAATACAGAGGTATCGGAAGAAATTGAATTTGCACTAAAGATTAACGGATCGGCTGCCCGATTGAAAACTTTAATGCCGAAAGTGGATAAGAAAAGCAATCGTTTTATGATTTCTTCGCAGACAATAAGCACATTGAAGCGGAATTTCAAAAAGAAAAACGAAGAGGAAAGGAATGTCAGACAGGAGTTCCCTAAGTTGCATATTGATTTGGAAAAGAAAAATGTTATGTTGAATGGTGAGGAGCTTAATCTCAATCCAACAGCTGATGAAATACGAAATGATGTTTCGTTATTCATACAGTATATGAATGGATATAGTGAATTCAATGGGGAATGGGAATATATGCAAAACAGATATTATGAGTTTGCGAACTGGTTTTTCTGTTCTCCTTTTATGGCTGTTATGAGATATACGGCACGGCTTTATAATGTTGACAAGAGTTCATATCCTGTATTTGGAATTATATATGGACAGAGCAAAGCAGGAAAAACAACTTTTTTATCAACACTTTTGCGAATGATGGTAGGACAATCTCCCAACATTGCAGGAAAAGAATTTACAAGAACTCAGGGAGATGCACTCAGATTTGAAACAGAGGGTGTTCCTATCATTGTAGAGGATATAATGAAAACGAGGTTTGATACGCACGCTCCGGAGCTTATAAAAAATGATGATTTTGGATATGCTGATAATCTTATGAATTTTCCTGCTATTGTATTCAGTGCAAACAATGATATGGATTCAATAAAACCCGAATACACCAGACGGGCAGTTTGTATAAATGTCAGTGCAGGACTTTTGAATGAAAAACAGCGTGCTATGAATACACAAGTTAGCAGAATACGGCAAAAGCTCGGAACTGCTTTCTACCGTGAGTATTTGAGAAGAATGATAGAAATAGTCCCATCTCTGATTGAAATGCTAAAAGAGGAAGGTGATGATCTCGAAATTCCTGATATACTGAATTATTCCTCAAAAGTAATCTATGATATTTTCACTGAAAACTTTGATGATGTGATGCCATCTTATGTGTGTGAATTAAACTATAATGATTATTTTAGTTCGGGGGTTATAGCTAAGCAAATGCGCGAGAAGATAAGAACTGCTTGGAAAAATAATCGAAGCTGTTTCACAATCAATAAAAAGCTTAATGAGCTTATTTATAACACAGGCAATATATATGAACCAAAGAAAATACAAAATGAGCTTCCCGAAATTCTGGAAGCAAAAATAAGCAGAGATTTAATCATAATGAGGTTGGATACTGCAAAAGAATTCTTTGGAATCGACTTTAAAATCTCGATTTTTGATCGCTTAAAAAGATAAAAAGCAGGAGGATAATGTAATGAAAAAATCAAAAAACGTTATAGCTTGGATATTTACCATAATGTTTGCTATGCTGGCATTCAGCGGTTGTATGTCCGATGCTGTCGATAGCGGAGCTGTGCAAGCGGAAAGCACGTTGTCTGTGCAGGAAAGTTATGATACAGCGGAGCTGACGGATATTATCACGGAAATATCAGACACGGCAGAAATCAATGCTGCGCAGACTGAGGGACAGATTATTGAGCTTTCAAAAAAACAAGTCACTGCGAAAAGCACTGCGGCAAAGAACAAGAAGCCCGTCAAATCAACTTTCTCCATACATTTCATTGATGTTGGTCAGGCAGATGCGGCACTTGTCGAGTGTGACGGACACTATATGCTGATTGACGGCGGCAACAAGGAGGATTCAGACCTTATCTATTCCGTGCTGAAAAAAGCTGCCGTTCCAAAGCTGGATATTATCGTAGGCACTCACGCTCACGAGGATCATATCGGCGGCTTGCCCGGTGCGCTGAATTACACAACGGCAGACCTTGTTTTATCTCCCGTGACTTCCTATGACAGCAAGGCGTTTAGGAATTTCAAGAAATATGCCGACAAGAACGGCGGCGGACTTGTTGTTCCGAAGGCAGGGGATACATACAAGCTGGGCAGCTCCGATGTGAAAATTATCGGTGTGAATGAAGCGGACGGTACAAACAACTCATCAATCGTTCTGAAAATCACTTACGGAAAGACCGAATATCTCTTTACGGGAGATGCGGAGCGTGAAGTTGAACAGGCTATTCTCAACAGAGATGAAGATATTTCGGCAAATGTTCTGAAAGTCGGACACCACGGCTCGGATACAAGCACAAGCTATGTATGGCTGCGTGAAATAATGCCCGAATATGCGATTATCTCCGTAGGCAAGGGCAACAGCTACAACCACCCCACCGATGAGGTTCTGTCAAGGCTTCGTGATGCAGATGTTCAGACCTACCGCACCGACCTTAACGGCGATATTTTTCTTACATCTGACGGAAAGACTATAAGCATAACAAGTGACAAAACCGCTTCAAAGGACGAGATTTTTAAGGCAGGAGAAGTTGTTACCGAAAAGGTTACACAGGCAACAACACAGCCTGTTGTTACCGAAAAGGCAGACAATAACGCAGCAGGACAGAATTATGTTCTGAACACAAACACAAAGAAGTTTCACTACCCCTCTTGCAGCTCTGCAAAGCAGATTAAGGACAAGAACCGTGATGAATACACGGGTACAAGAGATGAGCTGATTGCTATGGGTTATTCGCCCTGCGGAAAATGTCATCCTTGATTGGCAGTTGAGCTTCATAAACTAAAATAATCGGAAGATAAGACAGCAGCAGGCATTTACACCCCTGCTGCTGTCTTGCGTTTACACCGCACAAATCCGTCTTAAAAATTCCGCAGAACGCTGTAAAAATCGCCCGAATAACCCCTCAAACCCGTTCATAATCTGTTGAAATAACCAAAACCGAAAAAATGGAAAAAATCGATTGACATACAAGCCAAAATGGGTTAAAATAAAATTAAGCAAATATAAATTCACATATTATTTACATCAAATTCAAAGGAAAGGGATGATTTTATGGTAAAAAGAGCAAAGCTCAGAAAAATAACGGCAGGCTTGCTGGCGTTTATGCTTGTAACCTCGGCATTGCCTGTGGTGGATATTCTGCCCATAGACAGTGGTGTATCTTTCGGTATTACGGCGAGTGCGGCAGATGGCAATGTTGTTGCCAGCGGCTACTGTGGTAAAAACGGCGGACAGAATGTTAAATGGGAACTCACTGAAAACGGAACCTTGCCCGATGGCGCAACCGCATATAAACTGACAATTACAGGCTTGGGGGAAATGGCGGGTTATGATTTTTTTAATCAATCTCCTTGGAATAGCAATGGGCAACATATTACTTCTGTTGACATTGCTGACGGTGTTACAAGCATTGGAGGAGATGCATTTTTCAACTTTTCATCATTGGAAAGCGTAACCATTCCCAAAAGCGTTACAAGCATTGGAGCAAGTTCATTTTACGACTGTTCAGCATTGAAAAGCGTAACCATTCCCAATAGCGTTACAAGCATTGGAGGCGCTGCATTTTATGAGTGTTCATCATTGACAAGCGTAACCATTCCCGATAGCGTTACAAGCATTGGAGACAATACATTTTATAAGTGTTCAAAATTGAAAAGCGTAACCATAGGAAAAAACGTTACAAGCATTGGAAGAAGTGCATTTTTAAGCTGTTCTGAATTGAAAAGCGTAAACATAGGAGAAAACGTTACAAGCATTGGAGAATCTGCATTTTATAAGTGTTCAGCATTGGAAAGCGTAACCATTCCCGACGGCGTTGAAAGCATTGGAGCAAAATCATTTTATAAGTGTTCAGCATTGAAAAGCGTAACCATAGGAAAAAACGTTACAAGCATTGGAGAAAGTTCATTTTCTGATTGTTCAGCATTGAAAAGCGTAACCATTCCCTGCAGCGTAAAAAGCTTTGGTTCATATGTTTTCGATTACTGCCCTGACACCCTCAAATATCACCTTGTCGAAGGCTCTTATGCCGATAATAATATCACAAGCACGAACAAGGTATATGACCAATACCACAGCTTTATCGGCACGGTAACAAAAGAGCCGAGCGAAACGGAAGAAGGCGTAAGGACATACAAGTGTACGGGTTGCGATTATGTCAAAACAGAGCCAATCGACAAAGTTGCTCATACACACGCTCCTGCAACCGTCTGGACATCTGACGAAACGGGACACTGGCACACTTGTGCGGGCTGCACCGAAAAGGTTGACTTTGCAGATCATACCTCGGATAACGGCTCGGTTACAACGCCTGCTACCGAAACAGAAGAGGGCGTTAAGACATACAAGTGTACTGTTTGTGATTATGTTATCAGAACAGAGCCGATTCCCACAATCCACGAGGAACACACTCACAATTACGCAGCGGAATGGTCCTCCGACAACACAAGCCACTGGCACCAGTGCAGCTGCGGAGATAAGACCGACATCGGCAGCCACGTTTCAAACGGCGGAATTGTTACCGTTCAGTCTACATACAACAGCACAGGTTTAAGGACATACTCCTGCACTGTCTGCGGTTATGTAATGCACACCGAAACAATTCCTGCACTCAAACAGGACTACTATCCCAACTACATCTACGATGATTTCAATCCGTTCATCAATGTAACCCCGGCATACAGCTTTGAGCAAATCAAGCTGACAGGAAAAATCAGCAAAAACAATGTAATTCTCGAATGGGCAGATGTTGAAGATGCCGACAAATACACGGTATATCAGCTTATTGACGGAAAATACAAGGCAATCAAGACAACTGCCGAAAACACATACACGGTAGAAAATCTCCCCACAGGCAAATATAAATTTATCGTAAGATACACCGTTGACGGCAGAATTTCACCTATATCAAAGTGCAATTCACTGAACGTCAATATCAAGAATAGCAAGCCATATCCTGTTGCAACGGTAAAGAACAATGTTGTTACACTGAAATGGCAGCCCGTTGATAATGCAGAAAAGTATGCGATTTATCTTGTAAAGGACGGCAAGGCAACAAAGCTCAAGGAAATCAAAAAGACATCGGTAAGATACAAGCTGAAACCCGGAAAGGAATATCAGTTTGTAGTCCGTGCTTATGTTGACGGAAAATGGACAACGATGAAAACATCGGACATTGTAAAAGTGACAGCAGAAGAATAATGTTATCCTACTAAACGAACAGCTCCGCAGGATAGTTCCTGCGGAGCTGTTGCTTTTATTCTCCAGTATATCGGTTTGGTCTTGTTCGGGTTCTGTACACACAGGTATCATACCTCACCATTTGCAGATGTTCCACTGGAACATCTAATGAAAAAGGGAACATTCGATGAAAATGCTCCCTTTTTAATGCCAGTATTCAAAAATCAAAGGTCAATATATGCACCGTCAGCGTTACCGTTGATTACATAGTAAGCACGGAGATTGCCGTTTTCAGCCTTGAGGTAAACATCAACAGACTTAACGTGCTTGCGAGTGCCGTTCTTGTAAGCTGCCTTGCAGGCTTCCTTGATTTCCTCCATAGAATAGTCCTTGCCATTGCTCTGGATAACGAACTTGTCCTCTGCTTTATCGGCAGTTTTCTTTGTTGCTTTCTGCTTGGGAGCTTCGGCAATTTCGGCAGCCGTGGCTGACGATTTAGTTTCCTTAACAGCCTTTGCAGGAGTTTTTCTTATGGTTTTAGGCTTGGCAACGGAAGTAGCTTCGGGTTTAACCTCAACGGCAGGAGCAACTTCAACAACAGGAGTTTCAGCCTTTACTTCTTCTGCAACAGTGGTTATGGGTTTATTTTCAACAGCCTTTTTTGCTGCTGCTTTCTTGTTTACTCTTTTGTTTGCCATAAATAATCATTCCTTCGTAATTGATGTATTGGAAATATTATACCATAAGTGTGTTGGATAGTCAAGAAAATGGCTGAATTAAAGGCTTTGAGGGTTATTCGTCAACCTTGATATTCAGATTATCCTTTATAATCTCCATAATCTGATTAAGGCGAACTTCACCGATACCCTTGACAGCACCGATTTCGGAACGCATCTTGTCAAGGTCAATATCAACGGCATCAATGCCCTGCATAGCATCGTCCTTGCCCATTTGATAGATGTTTGCAAGAGTGCGTGTCATTGTGTCTTTGTCCATTGATTTTATCTGTCGGTATAGGTTGCGATCGAGTAGGTTTTTCAATATAAGCTTCCTTTCAATAAAAACTAAATGCTGTTAATTGATTTGTGTCACAAACTCCTCTATCAGTTTATTTATTTCTTCGGGAGCATCGGTATTGGAATTGTGTCCCGCATTTTTTATCCAAATCAATGGAATATCGGTATTTTTATTCCAAGCCTTGTTATATCTGATACAAGAACCTGCGTGATCTTTTTCTCCGCAGATTAAAAGTGCAGGACATTTTATTTCGTAAGGCAAATCAGCTTCTATTGCTTCTGCCAGCATTTTAAAACCGTGTCCCGCTATTTTGGCATACCACTCCTGATTGCCGTTGTATGTCATCATCATATCATACATAAGCTTTCTTCCATATTCGGAAACAGCAACACCGTTTGTCCCGGATTTAAGCAGGGATTTCCAAGGATAATGCTTGTAAACCGGTTCCATTCTTTTTAGCAGCCAAAGCTCAATTCCCGTGAAATACTTTCTTTGAAGCGGTGCAGAGTCAACCGAAATAAAGCCTTTCAGTTTTTCGGGAAATAATTCTGCATACGCTTGTCCTACATATCCGCCCATTGATTGACCGATGATAACGGGATTGTTTATGTTTTCGGTGGATAAGATTTCATCAAGCCATTTTGCCTTTTCTGACAAGGAAAAGGAAAACTCAAACGGATATGAAGCAGCGTGACCGGGAGCATCCCACACAAACACGTTGTATTTATTTTCAAAGTATTCTATTTGTTTATCAAATAGTCTGTGGTCTGCTGTTAAACCCGGAAGAAAAACTAATGCAGGACTATTAGATTTTCCTTCATTTCCAATCCAATAATGAATTGTTCCGCAGTTTGTTTTATATGTTTTTTCTGTCATACATATATCACCTATAATTTACGATTTATATCTTATAATAATTACTATAATAAATTATACCACCAAACCCCACAATAGTCAATTCAAGTATTGATAATGTATTGCGGATATTGATGGTGTAGTTTGCATTATGAGAAGTTTCCTAACGGCACGGTGAAGTGTATTGAAGATGAGATTCCTTTTGAGCTGCCGCAGGGGTGGTTTTTTGAAAGGTTAGGAAACATAACTAATATAGCAAGAGGCGGTTCTCCTCGTCCTATTGAAAAATATTTAACCAGCAACGAAAATGGATTAAATTGGATAAAAATTGGTGACACCGAAAAAAATGGGAAGTATATTCATTCAACAAAAGAAAAGATAATACCTGAAGGATTAAATAAAACAAGGTTTGTTTCAAAAGGAGATTTTCTTCTTACAAATTCAATGAGCTTTGGTAGACCATACATATTACAAATAGATGGCTGTATACATGATGGTTGGTTAGTTATAGGCAATATCAATACTGTTTTTAATGCAGATTATTTATATTATGCTTTAAGTTCAAATTTCATGTACCAAACATTAGGTTTAAAAGCAGCGGGCTCTACCGTGAAAAATTTAAAATCTGAATCTGTAAAATCAGTATTAGTTCCCATTCCTCCATTAACAGAACAAAAAAGGATAGCTAGCAGATTGGATTTGCTGATAAAATATGTAGATAAAATAAATCTTGAAAAAGAATCATTATCAGAGATTATCCAACTCACCAAATCCAAGATCCTAGACCTTGCGATTCGCGGCAAGCTTGTGCCTCAAGACCCAAACGATGAGCCGGCAAGCGTGCTTCTCGAACGCATCAGAATAGAGAAAGAAGAGCTTATCAAACAGGGAAAAATCAAGCGTGATAAGAAGGAATCAGTCATCTTCAAAGGTGATGATAACTCTT
>OIYP01000530.1_pt1 | contig 24430 bp, 17 predicted proteins | sample 1588261 | NCBI WGS metagenome assembly OIYP01 (sample SAMN03283293) | human gut metagenome | biome: human-associated habitat; material: feces | host: Homo sapiens | place: Peru | collected 2012
ATAAGGTCAACGATGAGCTTCATCTCGTGGATACACTCAAAGTAAGCATTTCTTGGGTCGTAGCCTGCTTCGCAAAGTGTTTCAAAGCCTGCCTGCATAAGAGCGCAAACGCCGCCGCAGAGAACTGCCTGCTCACCGAAGAGGTCTGTTTCTGTTTCTGTTCTGAATGTTGTTTCGAGAACGCCTGCTCTTGCGCCGCCGATTCCGAGAGCGTAAGCAAGACCGATATCCTGTGCATCGCCTGTAGCATCCTGCTCAACTGCGATAAGACAAGGAACACCCTTGCCAGCCTGATATTCGCTTCTTACTGTGTGTCCCGGACCCTTAGGAGCGATCATGATTACGTTAACGTCCTTAGGCGGAACGATGCAGCCGAAGTGAATGTTGAAGCCGTGTGCGAAAGCAAGTGTCTTGCCTGCTGTGAGGTTCGGAGCGATCTCCTTTTCGTACATTTCAGCCTGCTTTTCATCAGGGATAAGGATCATGATAACGTCAGCAGCCTTTGTAGCTTCTGCAACGGACATTACCTTAAGACCCTGAGCCTCTGCCTTGGCAGCGCTCTTGGAACCTGCATAAAGACCAACAACAACGTTTACGCCGCTGTCCTTGAGGTTGAGTGCGTGTGCATGACCCTGTGAGCCATAGCCGATGATAGCAACTGTCTTGCCGTCAAGTCTGCCGAGATCGCAGTCCTGCTGATAAAAGATCTTATTCATTTTAATTTCCTCCATATATGTATTTTTTATTTGGGAAGTGCCAAGATCCGTGTTCCGGACTTCAGCAGACCCATTTTTTGAACTGTGCAGAAAAATTCTGACGCAGAATCAGAAACTTGATTGGTTTTTACTTCGTTTTAAGGCTCTCCGAACCCTTTTCGATAGCGATAACGCCCGTTCTTACGAGTTCCTTTATGCCGTAAGGACGAACAAGCTCCGCAAAGCGCTTCAAAGTCGGCGTTGTGTCGCAGATCTCGACCGTTACGGTGTTGGAAGTAAGGTCAACGACCTTTGCGCCCATGATCTCGCAGATAGTGAGAATTTCGCTTCTCTGCGAAGCGTTTGCGTTTATCTTTATCATCTGAAGCTCTCTTGAAATGAATTCGCCCTCGCTGAGATTCTTGACTTTGAGGGTATCGATGAGCTTGTTGAGCTGCTTTTCAAGCTGCTGAGCGGTGTGTTCGTCACCGTCGGCAACGATGGTTATTCTTGAAATTTCGGGGTCATCGGTAACGCCTACCGCAAGGCTGTCGATGTTGAAGCCTCTTCTTGAAAAAAGTCCCGAAACTCTGGAAAGAACGCCTGCATGGTTCTCAACAAGGACTGAGATAGTGTGTTTCATATATTTTTCTCTCCCTATTATAAAGTGCTTTCGTTTTTGAATACGTTGACTTCAAGCAGGAACGGCTTGTCGGAGGCTGCGAGCTTTCCGATAGCTTCTTCCGCTTCGGACATATTTGAAACGGACATCGAATCAATGCCGTAAGCTTTTGCAAGCATCGCAAAATCGGGATTTCCGTCCGTAAGACGAACAGCTATCTGCTGATCCTTATACGCTTTTGTCTGAAGCTCACGAACCATTCCGAGGCGGTTGTTTCGCATAATGATTATCTTTACGGCGATGTTCTCCTGAACAATAGTCGCAAGCTCCATCATCTGCATCTGGAACGAACCGTCGCCGCAGATAACGACAACTTCCTTGTCGGGTGCAGCCATTTTCGCACCGACAGCCGCAGGAACGGAGTAACCCATTGTTCCCATGCCGCCGCTCGTGAGGAATCTGCCGCCCTTTTTGATGTTGAAATTGTTGCAAGCCCATATCTGGTTCTGACCGACATCGGCAACGCATACCGAATTGTCGGGAAGTGCATTTGAAAGCTTGCGGATAAACATCTTCGGGTTGACGTAACCCTCGGTCTCGTTTTCGGTAGGAACGGAATTCTTTACCTCGTTTAGCTCGGAAAGCCACTCGGAGCGGTCTTTCTTCTCGATGTAGTCGGTAAGCTCTGTGAGGATAGCCTTGCAGTCGCCTACAAGCGGAATATCCGTCTGTATGTTTTTGCCGATCTCGGCAGGGTCTATATCAATATGTATGATCTTCTTGTTCTCGGCGAGGAAGCTCGGCGAAGTAACAGCTCTGTCGCCAACTCTTGCACCGATGAGGATAAGCGTGTCGCACTCGCTGACAGCGTGGTTGGCGGTCTTTACGCCGTGCATACCGAGCATACCCATATAAAGCGGGTGGTCGGTCGGGAAAAGGCTTATGCCCATCATTGTCGAAACTGCGGGGATACCCGACTTTTCGGCAAAAGCGATAAGCTCGTCCGCAGCGTCGGAGGCAAAAACACCGCCGCCTGCGCAGATAAGCGGCTTCTTGGCGGCTTCGAGAGCCTTTGCGATCTTCTTCACCTGCATGGTGTTGCCCTTGAAGGTGGGCTTGTAAGTCCGCATCGAAACATCTTCAACGGGCTCATATTTGATGACAGCCTGCTGAACATCGATCGGAACATCTATCAGGACAGGGCCTTTTCTGCCCGTTCCTGCAATATGGAAAGCCTCCTTGAAGATTCGTGGGAGGTCGCCTGCGTTCTTGACAAGGTAGCTGTGCTTTACGAACGGCATCGCAGAGCCTGTAATGTCCGCTTCCTGGAAAACATCGCAGCCGATCTGGTCTGTGGAGACCTGACCCGTGATGCAGATTATCGGGATACTGTCGGCATAAGCGGTTGCTATCGCAGTAATAAGATTAGTTGCGCCCGGTCCCGATGTGGCAATACATACAGCAGGCTTGTTGGTGATCCTTGCATAGCCGTTGGCGGCATGACCTGCGTTAGCTTCATGTCTTACAAGTACATGGTGTATATCGCTTTTGTAAAGCTCATCATAGAAAGGGCAGATAGCAGCTCCGGGATAACCGAAGACGACTTTGACACCCTCTTGCTCCAGGCACTTGACCATGGCTTCGGCGGCTTTGATCTTCTCAGTCATCCTAATCACTCCAAACATAATAAATATACTTATTATTATAATATTATTCCCTTTTAAAGTCAACCGATTTTTTATTAATTTATAAATATTGCGATATTTAAATTAGTTATAGAGGGTATAACATTTTAATTCGTAATGCTTAATGCGTAATGCGTAATGTTAAATTCGGAATTCGGAATGCGGAATTCGGAATTGTTTTGCTTTGCAAATTTATGGTGAGAACCGTTTTTTGTGAAAAATCACCTCTCCAAAACGCAAACAAAACGTTTTTTGGGGGACACCGAAAATCACTTTGCGATCAGGAACGGGCGGATATAGGATCCGCCCCTGCGGAAATTCGGTTTTCACTGTAAATTTTGCGGAACAAAAATAATTCCGCATTCCGAATTCCGCATTAAAATTTGTCTTTTCCCTATTGAAAAAAGCCGCAGTGTTGTGCTATAATTATAATAATACTGCAAAAATACAGAAAGGCGGAAACGGTTTTGGAGAATCTGTACACTCTGCGCTCGCTGATAACGAGTATCTTGCCGATAACATTCTGGGATATCCTTGATATCGCTGTACTTGCCGTTATTCTTTACAAGGGCATAAGCATCGTAAAGGAAACACGTGCAGGCGGTCTGCTCAAGGGTATCGCTGTGCTTGTTATCGCATATCTTTTAATGGAGCTTTTTCAGATGAAGGCTATGGCTTACATTATGAAAAGCGTTTTTAACATAGGTCTGCTTGCGCTGATAATACTCTTCCAGCCAGAACTTCGCCGTGCCATAGAAAAAATGGGACGCTCAAAGCTCACGAAAATGCCGTTCATTTCTTCGATAGGTTCGGAAAACACAGACACTGCCGCTTCAAAGTGGGGCGATGCTATCGAAGCCATATGCGATGCCTGCGAGGATCTGTCTGCGACGACGACGGGTGCGCTCATCGTTATCGAGCGTGAATCAAAGCTCGGTGAACAGATCGACACGGGTACTATACTTAATGCAAAGCCGTCAAAGGAGCTTTTCGGAAATATTTTCTGGAAAAATACTCCTCTTCACGATGGTGCAGTCATAATGCGTGACGGCTACATTCTCGCCGCTGCCTGCTTTCTCCCGAAGCCGCAGAAAGAGGAAACTATCAACAAGGCGCTCGGTTCACGCCACCGTGCGGCGATCGGAATGAGCGAGAACTCGGACGCTATCGTTATCGTCGTTTCGGAGGAAACGGGCGTTATATCCATTGCAGAAAACGGCAGTCTTGAAAGAGGCTTTTCACGTGACAGCCTTAAAAAATATCTCCGTGAAAAACTTATCCCCGAAAAACCGCAGAAATACACCCGCAGTCAGCCGCCTGCCGAAAAGAAACATTCTTTGTTCACTTCAAAGAAAAGAAAAGACACTGCAGAGGAGGTAAGTTCCGTTGAAAAGAATAATTGAGATCATCTCGGACTTCTTCCGCAGGATATTTGAAAAGGATCTTTCGATAAAAGTATTCTCTATTCTTTGTGCAGTCGTGATATGGTTTGCGGTTTCGATAAGCGTTTATCCGACGATAGATCAGGTCGTTTACAATGTCCCTGTCACGGTCGAGCTTCAGGGCACTTATGCCGAAGCGCACAACTACAAGGTCATAGAACAGAGCGTTCAGAACGTTGACGTTTACCTTCAGGGCGACCGTTCGCAGATAGGCAACATCAAGGCTGATGACATAAAAGTATCTGCATCGGCTGAAAATGTCATAAGTCCGAGGGAATACAGCCTGCCGCTCGAGGTCACTTCGCCGACGGGAAGAACATTCAGCGTAACAAAGATCGTTTCCGCTGACGAAAAACGCTCATCGATCGAATATATCTTTGCCTCGTTCGATGAGGTCGTTACGAAAGAAATAAAGATATCCCCGATCCTTGACCGTATCCACGTTGCAAGCGGATATATCGTTGATGATGACGATGTTGCCGTTGCACCGAATACTATTGAAATAACCGGTCCGAAGGACGATGTTGAAAAGATCGACAGCGCTTATTTCTATGTCGATACGGCAAGCGAGCTTTCTTCAAGCTATGAATACACCGCCGAAAGCCCGACTATCTACAGCAGTGACGGCGTTGTATTGAGCGGAAATGACAGCATCACATTCAGCAGAACAAGCTTCAGCGTAAGTATTCCCGTATACAAAAAGCAGGTTCTTCCGCTCGAAGTTGCGATAACGAATGCGCCGTCCAGCTTTAACGTTGACGCATTCCGTGAAAAGCTCCGGCTTTCCGTTTCCGAGCTTGAAATAGCCGCTCCTGCCGATGAGATAAAGGACGTTTCTGCGATAACGATAGGCACTATCGATATGCGTGAAGTTGATATCGGTTCGGTATTCACATTCAACGCCGCCGACTTCCTCGGTGAGAATTATCAGAATTTGAGCGGCATCGACAGCATTTCCGTTGTATGTCCGAGCGAGGGCCTTTACAAGATAGCGATGACTATCCGGGGAAGCTCCGTTCAGATAATCAACGCCCCTGCACAGTTCGATTATAACATCATAACCTCGGGCTTCACGCTGTTCTTCATCGGCTCGGAGGAAAGCATCAATCAGATATCCTACATCGATGTTGTTTCGCAGATAGACCTGCTGAATTACGAGCTTGAGGCAAGGGATTACAAGCTGCCCGTAACGTTCTCAACACCTGCTTATGACGATGTCTGGTGCATAAGCTCGGACGGTCTGCTCTCGCCAAAAGCTATCGTAACATTTACACTAAAATCATAGTGGGGATGCCACACTATGATTTTATCACAGGAGGAACTGAAATCATGCGCTTTACATTTTGCCCGCACTGCGGAACAAAACTTATCGGAAAAGAGATCGGAGATGAGGGAGTAATTCCGTTTTGTGAAAAATGCAGTATTCCGTTATGGGATATGTTTACGACAAGTATTATTGCGGCGGTCGTAAACGAATATGACGAAATAGCACTGCTTCGGCAGAATTATGTTTCTGCGACAAAATATGTATGCGTTGCGGGGATAATGAAAATAGGCGAATCCGCTGAGGAAACCGTTATCCGTGAAGTGAAGGAAGAGATCGGACAGGACGTTGAAGCTTTGGAGTTTATCAGCAGTTATCCTTATGAAAAACGGGAAATGCTTATGCTGGGGTATAAAGCGACTGTAAAGAAGAAAGACTTTAAACTGTCGGGTGAAGTGGATTCTGTAGAGTGGGTCGATCTCAAAGACGCATTGACAAAGCTTCGTGAGGGAAGTATCGGCTGGCAGCTTGTGAAAACCGTTATCGAAAAATAAGCTGTAAAGAAAGCCGCCATTTCCACAAACACAAGCATAAACAAAGCTGACCGCCGCAGGGCATTTCAGCGGAGCATAATGACACTGCGAAGCCGCATATTCCCGTGCGGCTTCACTTTTATAAGAAAAAAGGAACTTTTTTATGGCAATAATCATCTCTCAGATAAAAACTTCGATAAACGCAGGTACGGACGATATCACCGCCGCTGCACTGAAAAAGCTCGGCATAAGCAAAAGCAGCGTGAAAGCCTGTCACCTGCACAAGACCTCGCTCGATGCGAGAAACAACAGCGATATAAAGCTCGTTTCGTCCGTCTGGATAGAGCTTGACAGCGAAAAAGCCGAAAAAGCACTCTGCGAACGTGACAAAAGCTGTTCTTATGTCGATCAAAGCATCGAGATCATGCCCCCGAAAACAAATATCACCAAGAAAAAGGTCGTTGTCGCAGGTTTCGGACCTGCGGGAATGTTCTGCGCACTCACGCTTGCCGAATACGGCTTCGAGCCGATAGTTCTCGAACGGGGAGCGGCTGTTGACGAGCGTGTAAAAGCCGTTGAGGGCTTCTGGCACGGCGGTGCTTTCTCCGAGCAGACGAATGTACAGTTCGGCGAGGGCGGCGCAGGTACTTTCTCGGACGGAAAGCTCACGACCCGCATAAAAGACCCTATGTGCAGACGGATTTTACAGCGGCTTGTCGAATTCGGCGCACCGCAGGAGATACTCACGAAAGCAAAGCCTCATATCGGCACGGACAAGCTCCGCAGTATCGTAAAAAGTCTGCGAAACCGCATTATTGAGCTTGGCGGAGAAGTCCGATTCAACACAAGGCTTGACGATATCATAATAAAAAACGGCACAGTTGCCGCCGCTGTTGCAAACGGTCAGGAGATACCCTGCGATGCGGTCGTGCTTGCACTCGGACACAGCGCAAGAGATACCTTTGAAATGCTCCTTAACAAGGGCGTTTTCATTGAGCCGAAGCCGTTCTCGGTCGGCGTCCGCATCGAGCATAAGCAGACCGATGTTGACCGCTCGCTTTACGGAAAAGCCGCAGGAACGCCGAGCCTGCCAAAGGGCGAATATCAGCTTTCCCACCGCAGAAACGGCAGGGGCGTTTACACATTCTGTATGTGTCCCGGAGGAATGGTCGTTCCGTCACAGAGTGAGGAAAACACGGTCGTTACGAACGGTATGAGCGAGTTCGCCCGTGACGGTGAAAATGCGAATTCGGCTGTTGCTGTCGGAGTTTCGCCCGATGATTTCGGAAAAAATCCGCTTGACGGTGTTATCTTCGCACGAAGCCTCGAACGAAAAGCGTTTGAGCTTGGCGGCAGGAACTACAAAGCACCTGCATCGACTGTAGGAAAGCTTCTCACGGGAAAAGGCTCGCTCGCCGAGAGCAATATTGCCCCGACCTATGCAAGAGGACTTGCGGAATGTGACCTTGCGGAGCTTTTCCCCGATTTTGTCACGGAAATGTTAAAAGAGGGGCTTGCCGATTTTTCGCATAAAATGAAATGCTTCGGGGACAAAAACGCCGTTCTCACCGCACCCGAAACGAGAACGTCCTCGCCCGTAAGGATAACGAGGGGCGAAGACCTCTGCTCGCTGAATGTCAAGGGGTTATATCCCTGCGGCGAGGGTGCAGGCTACGCAGGCGGAATAATGTCCGCTGCCGCTGACGGAATGAACGTGGCGGCTATGATAATTCGGAATTAGGAATTCGGAATGCGGAATTTCGTAATTGATTTGTTATGCGGATTTGCTGTAATAATAAGCGTCAATAAAATACAGGAAAAAACTGTACCGAAATCACATATATCCAAGATTGTTGGCTTGTTTTTTCCGATTTTAAATCGTTGCTTTCATTAAAGGACAAAATAAAATGAACGGACTTAAAATAATCGCACATATCGAAAACAGCTTCACCGAAAAATTCGGCGTTCCTCGGCAGAGCGGACTTGCCGATGTTGTTTCCCGTATCGTTTTTGAACCCGAATACCGTGATCCCGATGCTTTCCGAGGAATTGACGGCTACTCGCATTTGTGGCTGCTGTGGCTTTTTTCAAAAGCAAAAACGGACGGATTTTCGCCGACTGTACGCCCTCCGAGGCTCGGCGGAAACAAGCGGATGGGAGTATTTGCGACTCGCTCGCCGTTCCGTCCGAACTCTATCGGTCTTTCCTCGGTGAAGCTTGAAAGGGTGAGCTTTGATGAAAAGGACTCGCCCGTGCTGTATGTCTGCGGTGCCGATCTTATGAACGGAACGCCGATAATCGATGTGAAACCGTATCTTTCCTACACCGACAGCCACCCCGATGCGGTGAACGGATTCGCATTGGACACAAACGCTCCCGTTTTGTCGGTCATATTCCCCGATGAACTGAAAAAGTTTGTGGGAGAAGAGCTTTCGGCGGAGCTGACGGAAATTCTCGCTCAGGACCCTCGGCCGCAGTATCAGAACGATCCCGAAAGGGTCTATTCGATGTCATACGGCGGTTTCGATGTTGATTTTTCGGTGAATGAGAACGCTCTGACCGTTAGAAATATACGAAAAAAATGACTTTTCTACCGATTTTGTTTTATAGAAATATTATCGGTCACAACATATCGCACTCAAATTTGTAGCTTTGCACAAATATAGGCTCGCAACATTGACTTTTTTAAAGCAATATGGTAAAATAAAGTGTAATTCTGTTGGAAAGAGATTCCGTTTTGGGCGAAAACGGCTTTCCGACTTGCTTTTTTCAAAAATTCAAACATAAACTGAAATGAGGGTATTTATACAATGGATAAGGCACAATTCCTTGCGAAGATCAATGAGAATCTTATGACTGACGGCAGGACGGATATCAAAAACGCTACCGTCAAGCAGCTCCATAACGCTGTTTCAAGAGCCGTAATGAGTGACATCATTCCGCTCTGGAACGAAACCGAGAACCGCCATGCAAGCGGCAGAAGAGCATACTATCTCTCCGCCGAGTTCCTTATGGGACGTGCGGTTTACAACAACCTTTACTGCGCAGGACTTCTCGATGAAGCAAAGCAGATATTCGCCGAAAACGGCATTGACATCAACTGTATGGAAGAGGTCGAGGACGCCGCTCTCGGAAACGGCGGTCTTGGCAGACTTGCAGCTTGTTTCCTCGATTCCGCTGCTGCCTGCGATATTCCGCTCAACGGCTATGGTATCCGCTACCGCTACGGCCTTTTCAAGCAGTCTATCGGCAACGGCTTCCAGCAGGAGACCGCAGATAACTGGCTCGCTTACGGCGATGCTTGGAGCGTTCGCTGCGAAACGGACGCTGTAAGAGTTGACTTCGGCGATCAGTCCGTAATGGCTGTTCCTTACGATGTTCCTATCATCGGCTACGGCAGAAAGGCTGTAAATACGCTTCGTCTTTGGCAGGCTGAACCCGTAAAGGGCTTTGACTTCGGCGCATTCGACAGACAGGACTATGAAAAGGCTTCCGAAAGCACAGTTCTTGCCGAAGCTATCTCCGATGTCCTTTACCCGAACGACAACTACGAAAAGGGACTTCGTCTCCGCTTAAAGCAGCAGTATTTCTTCGTATCGGCTTCGATTCAGGATATCATAAGAAAGTACAAGAAAACTCACGGAAATGACTTCTCCGAGTTTGCAAAGTGCTTTGCTCTCCAGCTCAATGATACTCACCCGACAGTTGCTATCCCTGAGCTTATCAGAATTTTTATGTTCAAAGAGGGTATGAGCTTCGGCGAGGCATTCGACATCACACAGAAGACCTGCAACTACACCAACCACACAGTTATGGCAGAAGCACTCGAAAAGTGGAACGCTGACCTCTTCAAGAGCGTTCTTCCTACCGTTTACGAGATCGTTCTGCTCATCAACGAGCATCTTAAAAAGTACCTCGCATCTATCGGTCAGACCGAAAATCAGATCAACCGGAAGCTTATCTATGACGGCGACCGCATCCATATGGCAAGAATGGCTATCTTCGCTTCTTCACATACGAACGGCGTTGCACAGCTTCATACCGATATCCTTAAAAATGACGTTCTCAAGGACTGGTACGATATCTTCCCCGAAAGATTCCAGAACAAGACAAACGGCATTACGCCGAGAAGATGGCTCGGGCTTTGCAACGAGGAGCTTTCTTCCCTTATCACGGAAAAGATCGGCGACGGCTGGATAACAGACCTTTCCGAACTCAAACAGCTTGAAAAATTCGTCGATGACAGAGATACTATTGACCGCTTTATGGAGATCAAGCGCACAAAGAAGCAGCAGCTCTGCGACTATATCGCAAAGCATGAGGGCGTTCTTCTCAGCCCCGACTTCGTGTTCGATATTCAGGTAAAGCGTCTGCACGAATATAAGCGTCAGCTTCTCAATGCTTTCTCGATAATGGACCTCTATTTCCAGATCAAGGAGCATAAGCTCCCCGATCTCCAGCCGACAGCATTCATCTTCGGCGCAAAGGCTGCTCCTGCATACCGCAGAGCAAAGGGCATAATCAAGTACATCAACGAGGTAGCAAACCTTGTAAACAATGACCCCGAAACAAGAGATAAGCTCAAAGTTATCTTCGTTCAGAACTACAACGTTTCCTACGCAGAAAAGCTTATCCCCGCAGCTGATATCTCCGAGCAGATCTCCACAGCTGGTCTTGAAGCGTCGGGTACGGGCAATATGAAGTTTATGCTCAACGGCGCAGTGACCCTCGGTACATTCGACGGTGCAAACGTTGAGATCGTTGAAGAAGCAGGCTGGGAGAACGAGTACATCTTCGGCTGCCGTGTTGAGGAGATCGAAAAGATCAAGCCGACATACAGACCAAAGGAGAAGATCTACTACAAGAACGAGCGTGTAAAGCGCATAGTTAACACCCTTGTTGACGGCACGTTCAATGACGGCGATACCGGTATGTTCGGCGAGCTTTACAACGCACTCATCAACGGCACAAGCTGGCACAAGCCCGATAACTACTTCCTCCTTGCAGACCTCGAGGGCTATGTGGATACAAAGCTCCGTGCTCTCTACGACTACAAGAACAGGGAAGTGTTCTCGAAGAAGTGCTGGATGAACATTGCAAACAGCGGCAAGTTCTCCTCCGACAGAACCGTTACACAGTACGCAGAGGAGCTTTGGAAACTTTGATTCAATGCGTAATTCGTAATTGCACAACAACGTTGGGCATTGTAATTGCGTAATTATTTATGCTCCATAAAATTACGCTGAAAACCCAATTTCCGTAGGGGCGGATTCCATATCCGCCCGTTTCAACACCTATATTTTATACCAATTCTCTGTAGGGGACGGGTTTCCCGTTCTGCGCCGCAAGGTGATTATATAATAAACGAACGACCTTGTTTTCAGCCGATGAAAACAAGGTCGTTTTTTATTTGGTATGAATACATCGATCAATGCGTTCGGGACGGGAGCCGCCCCAAATCATATTCAGTAGTCGATTATAAACACAAGTATCCTGAACTGCGAATAATAATCTGTCCAGCTTATGTTGAGCTTTATGTTGAACTCGGAGCTTATATCGGATATCCTGCTTTTCAGGTAATCTCCGCCGTTGTTTGCACTGTCCATCATCTGCCGCACGGTAGAAAGAAGCATATTGCTTGTACTGAATTTTATCGAGATGGTGTGTTTTCCCTCGGCTATTGCTTTTCGCAGGGCGTTTTCTATCGTCTGCTCGGTCATCTGCTCATTTTCGACATAAAGACCCTCTTTGACAAAGTAATTTTCCTTCGTTCCGTATGCTTTCGGCGGCGGAGTGGTTATCGTCCATATCGTATGGTTATTCTCAATGACCGAATCGGTGACGAGAAAATACTGATACATTACCATATCGGGGTACATTTCGGCGATAGTACCGTCGGGTTTGTCCCAAGTAACGTCGACGTGATACCAGTTGCCGTCGATCTTGACCATATTCCACATATGGGCGGTGTCCGTTTCGCCCGTGACGATGATATTTTCTATCCCTGCTTTGTTGCAAAGGTAGGAAAAGCTTTTGGCATATCCCTCGCAGAGTGCTTTGCCTCTGACGAGCGCACCGTAGATAGTGTTTGCGTATGCATCTTCGGAGTCGCTTTCGCAGTGCGTGATAAGATAATCGTGAAAATACTTCAGTTTATCGTAGGTAGTCATTTCGTCAGTCACGCCGAGCATTATCTCGTTCGCCGCAGCCTCGGCGGCACGGTTCATGTTGCTCATTTCCTCGCAGGAAAAGCGGTAGGTGAATTCGACGGGGAAGTGCTGGCTTTCGACATTGAACTCTCCGACTCTTCGGTCCGAAACATTGCCGAAGCCCATCTGTTCAATGCCGATAAGGTTAAGTATCTTTGTATATGTTTCTCCGTCCGCCTCCATAGGGACAGACGGTTCTTCATCGCCTATTGCCTTTACAAGCGAATCGTAGATCTTTTTTTCTTCGGCGGAAAGCGCAGTCTGTCCGTAAACAGTTTCCATATCTTCGGGAAAATATATAAGACTGCTGCGGACATTCGTTGCCGTATCTTCGATAAGCACCGATGTTCCGCCCTCGATCATGTGATAACTGCCGTTGAACGTCATATCTTCTGCGGGGTCATGCTTCGCTCCGCAGGAGGAAAGGGCAAGTGTTAACGTTATTGCCGCAGCAGCAGCTGTGCAGCGGTGCGGTACAGATCTTTGCAAGACAAAATACCTCCAAAGCTTTTCAAAACAATGGGTGCGTTTTTGCGGTACTGTTCGTTTCCGTTTTTACTGAAATGACGCACTTTGTTCAGCGTTTACGTTTATATACTGAAGGAAAAGCTTTATAACTCTGGTCTTTGGGTCACTGTGATACTGGATAGAATCCACGTTGTATTTATATTCTGCCGAGTCGTAGGTGTTTTCATAAATGTCAATAGCATGCCGCTGTTCGGGGTCAAAAAGATAATATATAACGTCCTCAAAAGTCGTGTCGTCCTTGCAGGCAAACTGAACTGCGGGTATTTTCGATTTTGAAGCTTTTATTATCTCATCGGCGATAAGTGCGGCAGCCTCGGGAACATCACTCGCAACAAGATCGTTGTAAACATAGTAGTTATATTTTTCGGAGGTTGCCTTCGGATAATCGAAAGGCTGATCGTAAAGGACGTGATATTTGCTTATAACATCGTCCGTTACGCAAAAATAGTCATATCTTATGTATGGGAATTCCGTATTCATCGCATTGCCCGAGGTAACGTCAACGTGATACCAGTTCCCGTCGATCTTGACTATATTCCACATATGCGGGGTTTCGTTGAAGTCGCCGAGCGTTGTCATGCTCTCGATCCCGACCTTTGAGCAGAGGTAGGAAAAAGCTCTTGCATAGCCGCCGCATACGGTAGACTTGTCAACGAGCGCACCGTAGATATCACGGAGATTTTCAGCGTTTTCGTTATACTCGATCCCCGATGCGAGCTTGTCATAGAAAAATTTTACCACTTCATATTCCGACATTCCGTCTTTAAGCTCGGAGATCATACTGTCGGCAGCAGCATCGATCTTTTTCTGCATATCATCGACCTGTTCCGCAGTATAAAGATAGGAAAGCTGCGCAGAAACAACGTTGCCTGTATTTGATGCGCTTGTGTAGCGGATATTAACGTCAAGGTCAAATATGCTGTACTCAAAATCATAGATCAGCTGATAAAGCTCGACATATTCATCACCCGAGATCCTGACATTATCGGGCAGAGTGAGCTTGTCATCGTGCGATTTGATAGCTTTGAGCATAATGTCGTAAGCGGCTTTTTGGTTGCTGTCAAGGAAGTTGTAAGGGTAAGCCTTTTCAATAGGTGCGCCCTTTGCAAAGATATATTCTCCGTCCTCACGCCTGATGCGGGCAGTGGTCACAGAGGTTTCTGTGGTGATGACTGTTGTTGTTTCGGAAGCCGATGCCGCAGACGCCGTGGTAGTCTGTGATGACGATGCTGTTGTTGTTTCGGACGGCAGCACGGTCGTTTCGGAGAATGAAGTTATCGGGTCTTCCGATGTTTCCGATGTTGATATCGTTGTTGCAAGCTCCGTGCTGCGTTCGGTCGCAGTTGTCACTTCGGGCACGGATATTGATATCGGCGGATTTGTTTCCGCTTCGATGACCGAAACTTCCTTTTCGGGTACGGTGGTGACAGCCGAGGGGAGAGTATCTTCCCAATCGCCGCTCTCATCGCCTCCGCAGCCGGTGAGCATCAGTGCCGCAGCGAGCAGAATGCTGACAAGTGCGCTGATCTTGTATTTATTCATAAAAACTACAGTCCTTCCCGATTTTGATCGACTGATGTGACAAAATGTGACTTTTAAAAGGTATTGGAATTAAAAGATCAATGATATGTGTATGATAAAGAGTGCGTCATTTTCGGAATGGTGAGCCGAGCTTATTTTAAGCCCGTCATTTGCATTGAGTTCCTCGATGATCTCTTTCAGACCCTGCTGATCGAAAAGGTACGAACAGACTTCACGGTATGCTTGTTCATTTGAAAAGCGTATCTCGGATTCTCCGCTGCCGTTTCGGGCGGCTTTTTTTATTGACTCCGAAAGACCTTCAAGTCCGTCCGTATAGCTGTCGAAATAAAGTCCGCTGCTGATGAAGTAGTTATTTCCCTTATCCGTGCAGGCAGCATCGGGGAGATACTCCGTGTCGGGGAAATGTGAGATGCCGTTTATCTCTTCATCCGACACAAGGAAATAATCATGCCGCAGAAATTTTTCGTTTTCATCTTTAAGGATAGGATCGTCCCATGTGCAGTCAACGTTGTACCATTCACCGCCGCAGACAGCTTTGTTCCAAAGATGCGGTTCGCCTTCGGGGTTTGTTCCGCTGACGACATAGTTTTCGATGCCTGCCGCTGTGCAGAGGTAGGAAAAAGCAAATGCGTAGCCCTCGCACATTGCCGAACCGTCAACGATCGCTCCGTAGGCTGTTGAGGCATTTTCGCCGTCCTCCGAAAACCTGCAGGAAAGCACTATCGCATCGTGGATAGCGAGGATCTTTTCATAATCGCCCGAATTCTGACCGAATCCCGAAATTATCCTGCCCGACTCAAGGTCAAGCGCAGCTTTCATTCGGTCGGTCTGTTCTTCGTCATAGCGATAGATAAAGTACAGCTTTTTCTGTTCATCATCGCAGTAAAATCTGCTGTCGAGCCAGAAGATCCGCTCCTGCTGGGTGTAAAGGAGAGTAAAAAGCTTTTTCATCTCGTCCTTATCAAAGCCCTCGGGGAACGGGAATTCGTTCTCACGCCTGTTTACCGCTCCGATCATATCGGAATAGACTTCCTTTTCCTTATCATTAAGGGTGTAAAAGACATAATCGAGCTCTTTTGCCGCAGTTCCGGAGCTCTGACCGTTCTGCGGCAGGGAAACGCTCTCATCAACGGCTTTGCAGGACGTCAGCAGCATTGCCGCCGCCAACGTCACGGAAAAAGCCGAAAAAAACCATTTTTTCATTCTTATCAATATTCAATAACGAGCTGGATAACACGGAGGCTCTCCTTGCTGCTGTCCTTGAGCTTCTTGATCTTGGAGTTTACGCTCTTGAGGTCATCTCGGTAAGCGCTGTCGTTCTTGAGCGCATCAATGATCTCGTTATAAAGGGAATCGGAGCTTACCATGATATGTGCGACTACAGTTCCCTCGGATGCTGCCTTTTTGAGTTCTTCCTTAAGAGCCTTGTCGGCATCGGTGCGGTTATCATAAACGTAGCCGTTCTTTATGAAGTAGTTCTGTGCGGTAGCGGTAGCCTTCGGCGGTTCGTAGTAGGTTACCTTGTCGCCGCTTTTGAGCGTAACTGTGTTGATGTTGAAGTGGGTCTTTTCGTTGATCCATTCATCGGGAACGAGGAAGAACGTATAGCGGAGGTAGTTTGTGATAGGAGTGGAGAGGATAGGATCATCCCATGTTGCGTCGATATTGTACCATTCGCCCTCGACCTTTACCTTGTTCCAAGCGTGGGAAGTACCCTTTTCGTTTGTGCCCGTGATGACCATGCAGTCGATGCCTGCTTTATCGCAGAGGTACTGCATTGCCTTTGCATAGCCTGCGCACTGGATATTGCCCTGCTTTGAAGTGCCGCCCGAGAAAGCGTTGTAGATAGTCTGGTTATAGTTGCCTGCCTCGTCGCTCTTTTCAAAGGTGGAGTTAAGTACGAGATAGTCGTGGAAAACCTTGAGCTTGTCGAATGTAGTTGACTTGGTATTTGCTTCTTTTATAAGGCTGTCAACGGTCGTGTCGATCTCCTTCTGCATGGATGCGATCTTGTCGGGGTCGATCTCGTTGTAGTAAAGTCTGCCGACAACGGATCTGCCGTTGAGCCAGAAAAGCTGCGGCTCCTGGTTGTAAACAAGTCCGAACACCTTTGTCCACTGTGCATTGCTCAGATTCTGCGCACCGAAAATTCTTGTGGACATATTTGATGCAGCGCCGAGGATAGCGTCATAAAGAGCCTTTTCGTCATTGGAAAGGGTATTGTAGGCGTATCTTGTTGTATTGTCTACGGAAGTATCGACAACGGGCGCAGCCTTTGTGGTCATTTCCGCAAAGAAGTCCTCGCTGCCGCCCTGATCGTCGGAGGGAGCAGCCGTTGCGACAGGCTGTGTAACGGGTTCGCCTGCGGCGTCGGTAACAACGTTTCCGTTTTCATCGAGAACGGTTTCGGTTGCCTGCGGTTCGTCCGCTGCGGCAGCTGTGCCGTCTGCGGGAGTGCTTTCGTCCGCATCGGCGTCTGATGCCTGAGTGATAACGTTTGTGACAAGCTCTTCGCCTGCGTCGTTCTTGTTTCCGCAGCCTGCTGCTGTAACGGTTATGATCGAGATCATTGCAAGCATAGCTGCGATCGCTTTAAGATTTTTCTTTTTCATTTCTTTTCCTTTCTTTAACTTCAAAATCGTTACGGGCAGCATCGGGAGAGTATCTCCCGAAATATCCGCCCGCAAATATTTTACTTATAGATTATATCGTACTGGATGACCATAGTGCCGTCGTTGTACTTTTTGAGCTGTGAAAGCTTCTGTACTTTTTTGCTCTTGGATTTTGCATAATTCTGAAGCTCACGGAACGCAGCTGTGGAGTTCATCTTATCCCAGAGCTTTGAATTGGTAACACGAATAGTTGCAGCAACAGAACCCGACTCGAGAGCTGCGTCTATCTCAGCCTTCATACCTGCGATAGCTGTGTCATAGCTGCTGAATTCCTTGTTATATACCTTGTAATAGTTTGCACTTGTCTTTGTGCAGGAGGGTTCATCGAAAAGGTGGATAGTTGTGCCGTTGCCTCTGAAGAAGGTATTGGGGTAGAGGTGATCGTTCTTTACCCATGCATCGGGAACGAGGAAGAAGTTGTATCTGATGTAGTCTTCACCGTGCTTGTTGATAGGGTCGCCCCATGTTGCATCGATGATATAGTATCCGTTGTCGCAGTAGACCTTGTTCCATGCGTGGGTCGTACCCTCGGGGTTCTTACCGATAACAACAACGCTCTTGATGCCCGAGAGGTCGAAGAGGTACTGCATTGTTCTTGCATAGCCTGCGCACTGAAGGTCAGCGCCCTTTGTAAGACCGTTCTTGATCGAGCAGGTATCTTCACTGCTTGAGGTGCTGAAGTTGCTGTTGAGAACGATCCAGTCGTAAATGACCTTGATCTTGCTGAATGTGGACTTGTACTGGTTTACAGTGTTGAGGATAGTCTTAACGTTCTTGTCAAGCTCTTTCTGGATCTCTGCCACTTCTTCGGCGGTGTAAACATATCTGATCTGGAGATGATCTCCGACGCTTATCGGAACAGCTCTCGGCAGCCAGAAAAGCTCGGGTTCCTGATTTATAACATTAACGTAGGTCTTTGTTACCTGTGTGATAGTGAGGTCTGACGGAACGGTGACATTGGACTTAAAGCTCTTTGCGCCCTCAACAATGTTTGCGTAAAGCTTCTGTTCGGAGGAGGGGAGCTGCTTGTAAACATACTTTGTCTTGTAGTCAATGTTGTATGCTACGGAGCTTGAAGACGATGTTTTATCATCGGAGGCTGTTGTCTTTGTCGTCTTTTTGGTGGTCTGCGCAGAGGTCTTCTTGGTGGTCGATGCTTTCTTTGTTGTGGTCGTATCGTCATCGAAGATCTCGTCGATATCATCATCGGCGGTCGTTGTCGTAGCAGCGCCAGGCTTTGTGTCGCTCAAAAAGCTTGAGTGTATGTAAGAGCCGTCCTTGAGCTTGTAGTAGCCTGTGTCGGTTGCGGCAACTACGGTTACCTTTGTACCCTTTTTGTACTTGGAAACGGTTTCAGCACCTGCCGCAGGGATCTTGCGTGAGTAGCATGCCTGCGTTGTATACATTACTTCGTTGATCTGAGTTTCGTTCCAGCTGTTCTTTGCCTCAAGCTCTGCTCTTGTGAGAGCTGCGCTGACGATGATCTCGTTTTCTTCGGCAGAGGCATCTTCGGTATAGGATATCTCCTCGGAACAGGAGGTATCGGCGGCAGTGATCCCGGTGTCTTCCGCCTTGCCGCAGCCCGTTGTGAGGACGGCAGCCGAAAGGATAAGAGCCAAAACAGCGCTTATCGTTTTTTTAGTGTTCATCTTCATTGATCTTCTCCTTTTCGTTTTCGTTATTTTCATTATCACGATCTTCTCCGTCGGAGCTGTCATCGTGAATTATTTCCGCTTTAAGCTTTGATATCCACATATCCTCGGTAACAAGGACTGTGAAAAGCACATTCCGGTAGCGCACCGAAGCGTGTTCGTTTTCCTCGGGGATATGTCCGAGCAGGCTCGTCACAAATCCGCTCATAGTGTCGGAATCGTTATCCTCGGGAAGTTCAAGTCCGAGTTCCCCGAAAACGTCCTCGGGCGAAGCGTTTCCGCTTATGGTGTAGGTATCGTCCGATATCTGTTTTATATCTTCTTCCTCGTTGTCGTATTCGTCACGGATATCACCGACAATGGTTTCAACAAGGTCCTCCATTGTTACAATGCCTGCCGTTCCGCCGTATTCATCGACAACGGTAGCCATAACGGTCTTTTTCTGCGAAAGGAGCTTGAAAAGCTCGCTGCAGTGCATCGATTCGGGGACATAGAAAACGTCCCTCATAAGGTCTTTTGCGACCGTGCTTTGTGCGGCGTCCGAGCCTATCATGCAGAGCAGGTCTTTCACGCTGATAACACCGACGATATGGTCAATGCTGTCCTCGTAAACGGGGATCCTCGAAAAGCCGCTGCTTATCGAAGCATTGACTATCTCGGAAATGCCTGCCGTCGTTTCAACGGCAACGATATCCGTTCTGTGGGTCATAACATCGGAAACTGCCTTGTCATCGAACCCGAAAACATTGCTTATCATTTCCCTCTGCGATTCTTCGACATTGCCCGCATCGACCATCATAAGTATCTCTTCCTCGGTCACCTCGTCAGCATCCTCGGAAGTTCCGCCGAACACATTTATCACCGATGATGAAAGCACGGATAAAGGCGTGAGCAGCACAACGAAGGATCTGAGTGCAGCCGAGCATCGTACAGCTGTGTCCGCAGCGTTTTTTTTTGTCACAAGTCTTTTCGGCAGACCGCAGCCGAACGCAAGTATCACAAACGCATCGGCAAGAAGAATTATCACTGCCGAAAGAATGTAAGCCGCCGAAGCCGGCATAGCCTCACCGAGCGTTTCTGACAGCGCACCGATAAACACAAGCTCCGATATAACGCATATTATCGACGAAAGCGCACCTTTTCCGACAGCAAATGTCCGCTCCAGAGCGATCGGCTTTTTCAGCATCGAATAAAGCCGCTTTTCGGCAGCATTTCCGTTTTCAAACGTCTTTAGCTTTGAGTCACCTATTTCAGCGACTGCATTTTCGCAGACCGCAAGAAATGTTTTTAACAAAATAAGCGCAAGGATAACAATACTCCCCGCAAGCCCGTCAGAATCCATAACCGACTTCCTTTCCAAATAAAAAAATGCTTGTAATATTCTGTTTGCCGTCCGAAAAGTCAGGACGGCTATTAAACAAATTATACTATAAATTTCAGAAAAAGTCAATAAACATCTTTTTCCCCGACAAAGCTTTTTTTAAGTATAAAAAAATCCGTTTTCACAAGGTTTTACCGCACTTTTCGGCGTTTTGCAAAGTATCCCCGGGAAAACGGTTTCCAAATTGTAAATGTATTGTAACTTTTACGAATCGTATATTTATTATATATTAGACATTCGGTATACACGGTGAGCGAACTTAACGTCTTTTTACTCTTTCAATTACGAAGAAATATTATTTTGGCAGCGAAAAAACACTTGACATATTCACAAAAAAGACTTATAATATAGATACAAAGAGAGCATACCGATAGACGGTCGCTCCCAGTTATAGGTTTAAAAAGTAACCGTCAAGTTGGAAGCTCGGGCGGTTACTTCTTTTTATTACTATTAAGCGCTATCTGTATGATATCGCAAATAAGTATTCCTAAAGTCAAGACTTCAATTATACTCATAGCAATGCCCCCTTTCAGGGAGCAGGAATTGACCGCCTACCGTTTTTTGGTATGCCCATAATTGTATTTTACCACTTACAAGTTATTTTGTCAATTATCTGTGTTAAATACGCTATTTAGATGTTTTTTAACGTAAAAACTAAAACATAAATCATATTTTGCCGAAAATAATTATCTTATACTAAACACCATTTAAAATTTGGAAAAAATCAAGCCGACAATCTTGGATATATGTGATTTCGGCGCAGATTTTTTCCTGTATTTTATTGGTGTTTAGTATTATAACCCAAAACAGACCTGTTTTCAAGAAAATTCCCTTGAAAACAGGTCTGTTCGTTTGTATTATAACGCCTTGCGGCGAGGGACGGGAAACCCGTCCCCTACGGAAAATTCGCCTAAAATAAAGGGTTTGCAAACGGGCGGATATAGAATCCGCCCCTACACAATTTTGTATTATTCAGTGAATTTACGGAGCATAAATAATTACGCATCAAGCATTACGAATCACGCTTTAAAATAATTCCGCATTCCGAATTCATAATTCCGAATTTTCTTCCACGATCCTGCTTATCCAGACGCCTTTTCTTATAAGGATATATCCTATGACGACTTTTATGATGTCAGCCGCACAAACTATCGTGTAAACGGGCAGTATCGGCAGTGCTGTAAAGGTGCAGAGAACGTATGCGAGCGGCACGGAGAACACCCACGAGAACACGCTGTCAAAGAGGAATGTCACGAACGTTTTTCCTCCCGAGCGCAGTGTGAAATACATTGCATTGAGGTAGCCCTGAACGGGGAAAAACGCCGCCGTTATGATGATGAAGCTTGTTCCGAGCGAGCGCACCTCGTCCGTGGTATCATAGACGAGCGGAAAGATTTTCGACACCGATATCAGCGCCGCCGTCAGGATAAGACACGCTCCGCCCGTGAATTTCATCAGTGAGAACGAGTCACGTTTCGCTTTGTCGTATTCGCCTGCACCGAGGGTCTGACCTATGAGAATACCAACTGCGTTTCCGAGCGCAACAAACACTACGTTGAGCAGATTGCACAGGGAGTTTGAAATATTCATTCCTGCGACTATTTCAAGTCCTCTTGTTGCATAAGTCTGCGTAAGGACCGCTATCGCACCTGCCCACAGGAATTCATTGAGGAATATCGGCGTACCCTTTTTGAACATTTTGAGCGCAAGGTCTTTCGGTACAAGGAATGTCTTATAAAGTCCCTGCAGAAATTCGTGCTTGTCCCTGCGGAGGTTTGCCCATATAACAACAACGAGCATTTCGACAAACCTTGCGAGGACGGTCGCTATCGCCGCACCCCTTACGCCAAGCTCGGGAAAGCCGAGCTTTCCGAATATGAGCAGATAATTGAACACGATATCCACAACGACCGATGAAACTCCTGCGACCATCGGCTTTATGCTGTCGCCCGATTCACGCAGTGAGCTTGCATATATCTGCGTTACAGCGAACGGGAGCAGTCCGAGCAGCATGATCCGCAGGTAGTCTTTTGCGTTCTGCATTGTGATTGCCGCATCTATCGAGCCGCTTTCGCCTTTGAGGTAAAGTCCGATAAGGAACTCGTCCCCGAACAGGAACGCAAGCACCCCGATAACAAGAAATGCCGCACATATAAAACGCTTCATTCGTATTGCGCTTCGGAAGCCCTCTGTATTCCCCTGACCGTAAAACTGAGCGGCGTAGATGCCCGGTCCCGATATCCCCCCGAAGATGCCGAGATTGAATACGAAAATAAGCTGACCGACTATCGTTACCGCCGTCATTGCCTCCGTTCCGAGGCTTCCCACCATAACGCTGTCGACAAGTCCGACCATATTCGTAATGCCGTTCTGTATCATCATCGGAACGGCGAGCGTCAGCGCACGGCGGTATATACTGTTTTTCTCTTTCATTTCAGGTCACCTCCCAATATAATAAATGCGAAAGAAATATTCAATGATTATAGCACAGCGTATCTGCATTGTCAAGTTTGAATTTTTGCCCGAATTTTCTTGCATTTTTGCACTTTTAGTGCTATAATCGAACCCGAAGGGAAGTGTTCGCTTATGAACGATGAGATAACAGTAAGATTTGCCGAGATCTCCGATGCAAAGGCAATATCGGAGATATACAGACCCTATGTCCTCGAAACGGCGATAACCTTTGAATACGATCCGCCGACGAAAGAGGAATTTGAAGCGAGGATAGCAAAAACAAAGCAGAAATATCCCTATATCTGCGCAGAGATCAGCGGGAAAACAGTCGGCTATGCCTATGTAAGTCCCTTTGTCGGCAGAAAAGCGTATGAACACTCGGTCGAGACCTCGATATATGTCGATATGGCATACAGAAAGCACGGCATAGGCAAAAAGCTTTATGAAACGCTTGAAAAGCTGCTTGCGGAAATGAATGTTTACAACCTCTGCGCCTGCATCGGCGTACCCTCCGGCGAGGCGGACGGACATCTTGACCGAAACAGCGAGGATTTTCACGCTCATCTCGGCTATCGATATGTCGGCGGCTTCGTAAAGTGCGGTTACAAATTTGACCGCTGGTACGATATGATCTGGATGGAGAAAATTCTTACCCCTCACCCCGATGTTCCGCCCGAATTTATAAATGTGAACGGGCTTTCCGCCGAAGCTGTGGCAAAATGCGGAATAAAGCTCTGATATCCGCAAAAACAACAACCTTAGGAGGACAACAGCTATGAACGCAGATAAGGTAAAAAAGCAAGGCAAAAAGGGTGACGGGATCTATATTTTCATCATCGTTATATTGGTGATATTCAATATACTTCTGATAAAGCATATACAAAGCGATAAGCTTGCCGGTCTGAAAGAATACCTCACGGAATACTATTATTCTCAGGAAAATCTTGACGGCGCAATGCGAAAAAAGCTTGGCGATATATATGACGAGGGTTCTTACGGCAACTTTGAAAATTATGTTTACAAGCTTGTTCTTGATGATATCAACCAATACGAACCCGAACGGCTCGCCGAGTATAACCGCATTTTCAGCAAAGCAGAGTCGGAGCGTGTGGAAAATCTTTTTGCGGAAGCGGGCGAAACAACCGTCACAGCCAAGGGCGGGATATGCTGCATCAAGCTGAGTGATTTTACACTGAAAGAAACCTACAGCAGTCTTATGCAGTACTCCGATCTGCTCAAAAGCTCGGACAAATTCATTATCGACCTGCGTGACAATTAAGGTGGAAGCATTGACGAGCTTTCAAAAGTCCTTTCGCTTTTTTACAATAAAGGCGAGGTAGTTATGACCGAAGTCAGCGACAACAGGACTATCGAACACAAGTCAAAAACCGACAAATTGATCGGCTTTGACAGGCTTGTTTTTCTCTGCAATGAGAACACCGCAAGCTCCGCCGAAGCAATGATATTCTGTATGCAGTCCGATTTCGGGGACAAGGTTTCCGTTGTCGGCACAAAGACCTACGGAAAGAATTTTACTTATGCATTCAAAAAGTTCAATGACGGTCACGATTTTATTTTTGTATCATCGCTGATGTGCAGCGGCGGAAAAGAAACTTTCAGCGAGAACGGCATTTCTCCCGACTATGAAAAAAGCGATGATGAGAGCTTTGACTTCGCGCTGAAACTGCTTAATAAGTAATACTAATTCTCGATCAACCTATAGACAAACTCTCGGCTATAATAAGTTCATT